>OGGD01000344.1_pt1 | contig 37472 bp, 36 predicted proteins | sample 1571091 | NCBI WGS metagenome assembly OGGD01 (sample SAMEA2582073, study PRJEB24529) | metagenome | biome: Human gut stool | place: China | collected 2011
CTTCTTGTACTACTTGTCTGTTTATGTAAAATCTTTCAAAGAACTCTTTCTTTATGTTGCTAAGAGAAAGTGTATTTCTCAAAAGCGAGTGCAAAAGTACTAACTATTTTCGAAACAGCCAAATCTTTTCGCAAAAAAGTTGCTTTTTCAGCAAGTATTTAACATTTATAAATATTTTTGCATGGCGATTTATTGTGTATACATTATTATATATATGCATGCGTACGCTTGCGTGCATATGCGCTTGAGCGCGTACATGATAAAATTATGGTATAACTCAAATCATGCTTAATTTTAGACAAAAATAGAAACAGAAAGATGAATTTTCCTCCGATATTTTTTGTCTATTCACATATTTATATTACTTTTGCAGCAGAATTACATAAGAAGCATTAAAACAAGAACAAGCATCATGAAAAGATTTACGATTATCATTTCTTTCATTATGCTCACCTTCATGCCGCTCATGGCACAGGTGAAGCAGACCGTTGCCGTTCTCGGTGACTCGTATTCCACTTTCGAGGGGTTCATTCCTAAGGGTTATGCCACCTGGTACTCACCTACTACTCCACCAGAAACTACAGATGTAAACAAGGTTGAGCAAACCTGGTGGTGGCAAGTTATCAAGGAAGGAGGCTATAAGATGGGAAATATCAATTCTTATTCTGGTGCTACCATCTGCAACACTGGCTATAATGATGCAGATTATACCGACCGTTCTTTCATCACCCGCAGTTCTCTTCTTGGCAATCCGGATATCATCCTGATTTGCGGTGCTACGAATGACAACTGGGCTAATGCCCCGCTCGGCAACTATCAGTATAGCGACTGGAAGCGCGCAGATTTGTATTGTTTCCGCCCAGCCATGGCCAAGCTGCTTTCTGATATACGACAGCATTATCCTAATGTAGAGGTATATTTCATCTTAAACTCTGAACTCAAGGATGTAATCAATGAGTCGGTAAAAAAGATCTGCAACAAATATCAGGTTCCTGTCATTGCTCTTCATGATATTGACAAGAAAAACGGTCACCCTACTATCAAGGGAATGAAAAGTATTGCTGACCAGGTTCTGAAGGTTATAAAAAAGTAAAGAAATAATAAGGTTTAAATAGATAAATGATAGATTCAATACAAAACATTTTAGTTCAGGTTAGCGATTTCCTTTGGTCGTATATCATCATCACCGTCTTGATATGCTGTGCCCTGTTTTTCACTTGGCGTACCCGTTTTGTCCAGTTCCGCCTTATCAGAGAGATGATCAGGCTGCTGATTCATCCCGACAAGGTACAACCGGAAGAAATAGGACACGATGAACTGTCGATGGAGGTGAAAGTGGATGGAGAAATGAAACACATCTCTTCCTTCCAGGCTTTTGTGGTAGCATTGGCTAGCCGTATTGGAACCGGTAATCTTGCCGGTGTGGCTACTGCTGTCAGCATCGGTGGTCCGGGAGCCGTATTCTGGATGTGGATGCTGGCTTTACTGGGCTCTGCATCCGCTTTCATAGAATCAACTCTCGCCCAACTTTACAAGCGAAAAGGCAAAACATCTTTCTATGGCGGACCGGCCTATTATATGAAGTATGGTTTAGGAAAAGGATGGATGGGTATTCTTTTTGCCGTGCTGATGATCATTACCTTCGGCTTTGCCTATAATTCTGTGCAGAGCAATACTATCTGTCTGGCATGGCAGAAGGCTTTTGGCATCGAACCTGCCACCATGGGAATTGCCCTCACTGTGCTCACCCTGCTCATCATCTTCGGTGGCATCCATAGAGTGGCTAAGTTCTCTTCTACCGTGGTTCCTGTGATGGCTGTCATTTACCTTCTGATAGCTGTAGGTGTTGTTGTTTGGAATATCACCAGTCTGCCAAAGGTTCTGCTTACCATTGTTGAGAATGCCTTCGGATTCAATCAGGCTGCTGGCGGAGTTCTTGGCGTTACAGTGATACAGGGTATCAAGCGAGGTCTGTTCAGTAATGAAGCAGGTGAAGGTAGTGCACCGAATGCTGCTGCGGTAGCTACAGTCAGTCATCCTGTAAAACAGGGATTGATACAGGCTCTGGGCGTTTTTACAGATACGCTGGTAGTATGTTCCTGCACCGCTTTCATTATCCTGGTGAGCGGTGTGGATCTTACGGCCTCAAATGGTATTCAACTCACCCAGGATGCCCTGACCCACGAAATCGGAAGCATAGGCAATCCGTTTGTTGCGGTAATGATATGGCTGTTTGCCTTTAGCAGCATCATCGGCAATTATTATTATGGAGAAACCAACGTGAGATATATCAGGGACTCCAAGCTGGGTGTATTTATCTATCGTCTTGCAGTAGCAGCAATGGTAATGATCGGAGCGGTAGTATCTCTGGATTTTGCATGGAGTTTTGCAGATATCACGATGGCTCTTCTCACCCTCTGCAATCTCGTAGCCATCGTCCTGCTTTCCCGTCAGGCCGTCTTCCTGTTGAAAGACTATCGCCAACAGAAGAAGGAAGGTAAGAATCCTGTATTCACCAAGGATAAGATGCCAGAGATTGCAGATAAACTGGAAGCATGGTAAAGTTACAATGATGGATTTTCATTTCGCGAAGATCTATCCTTCATACAATTCATCAACAAAATTCCCCGATACGAATCCTGCAGGAATACAGAGGATTCATATCGGGGAATATTTTTATGCACTAAACTATTTTATTTCTTATAGTAATCGTATAAGAAAGCATCAAGATAAGCACCACGCATGTTGGTCTTATAGAAATTGCCATCCTTATCTAGGATGAGACAGGCTGGAATACCATTGATGCCATACTCGCCCATCACCATACCGCCAAAACCTTCAGGATTGCGAACCTGTGTCCAGGTCATTCCTTCCTTGGCCATTGCCTTTTTCCAGTCGGCATCTCTCTCATCTACGGAAATACTGATGATGTTGAAATCCTTGTATTTCTCGTGTACCTTCTTGAGATGTGGAATCTCCTGACGGCATGGACGACACCAGGAAGCCCAGAACTCCAACATGGTATATTCACCCTTCTTGATAAGTGAAGAAAGCTTCACCTGCTTGCCTTCAGGAGTGACAACGGTACCATCGATATAATGGTTGCCGATAGCTGTATGCTTTGCCATCTCTGCCTGCATCTGCAGCATCGGATATTGTGCAGAAGAACTCCAGTCGTTCTTCAACCAGCCCATCATCTCGTCAATCTGCTGAGAGGTATATGGGGTTGGTAAAGAAGAGAAACTCTCGAGAAGCAAGTCGAAGGCTACCAGAGAAGTGGTATGCTGCTGAATAAACAGACTGGTCTGATGGCGCATTTCCTCCTGCAACTTGATGGCTTCCTTGGCAAGGGCTACACGCTGTGCCAAATCGGTAGTCTGGTTGATACTATCATCCATCTTGTGCATCTTGTCCTGAATAGGTGACATCAGTTCAAGATAAGCCTGATAAATATCCTGAGTGGTAGAACCCTTTACAACAGGCTCTATCATACTCATATCACGCTCTGCAGGAAAACCGGTAAGGTCTACATCGTAGGTCATCGGCTTATTCTCTACATAGACTCTTGTTGAGAATATTTTCTGATAGTCAGGCTCAGCTGTACCAGGCTTGTTCATATCAATAACCATCTGATACTGCTCAGGCTGGTTAACTACCCCCTTGAGGGTGAACTCACCATTCTTGATTGTAACGCTATCCAGATTGGTAACACCTTCCAATCCATACTTCTGCAACATGACAGAACAGCCGTCAACGTTACCTTTAACCTTACCTTTCATCTCAAAATTCTGCGCACTGGCAGCCATTGCAAGTACAAGACCGGCAAGTGTCATCATGCAAGTTTTCATTTTCATCTTATTCATTTTTTCTCGATATTATTTATTATATAATGTTTATTGATTCACATATTCCGGATTCTGAACCAGAAGATTATTGGCTCCCATAGATGCCTTTGGTATAGGAAGAAGATTTCGGCGGAAGCTAGGAAGTTCTGCTTTCTCATCTTCTGTCCAACTCTCGAAACCACCCTGACGGTTATAACGGCAAAGATCGAACCATTCTTCCAGATTTTCGTTACTCATATCACACAACTTATGCTTGAGAATTTCACCCAGAAGATCACTATCGGCAATAGCGTTCACATCGTCCTCAGTATATCCAGCACGTTCGATGACTGTAGCCAAGAGCGTACGAGCCTTAGCATACTGACCCTGACGAGCCTCTGCTTCGGCAGCGATATAATAGACTTCGGCAAGGCGCATGAAGTAATAAGAATCTTCGAACATAAACTCAGGAGTCAACTTGCTGTACTTGGCAATTCCAGTCATGACTTCACCCTTGTATGCCCAAGTATAAAGAGGATCGTAGGAAGCTGCATCATCTTCACCTGGAGGGAATGGGAAATCGCCACCATCACCACCAGGGATAACGATACCGCCATCATCTCCATCACCAGGCAATACAACATCACCGCCTTCGCTGCCATCACCACCAGGAATCACGACATCACCGCCTTCACCTGGATCAGGAACTACTACATCCCCACCCTCTCCCGGATCTGGAACAACGATATCACCACCTGTTTCATCATCAGGAACCAAATCATCAGCCACCTTTTTAAGGAGTGATCCTGGAGAGAAGGCAAACCAAGAAGCATCCATCAATTCATTCGGATTAGCAGTATAAGGGGCGAAAAGCATCTCCTTGGAATTGAACTGTTTTGTAAAGATATTAGCATAGTCGCTCTCCAGTTCATAGCCAGCAGTTTCTGCCTCGTTGATCACTTCTTCAGATAATCTTGCTGCCTCCGGATAGTTATCCTGAGCAAAATACATCTTTGCCTTCAAAGCCTTGGCAAAAAGACTGCTCATATGATAATGGTCTGCCGGATGCTGTTCGCAATGGGCGATGGCATAATCGAGATCTTCAGAAATCAGCTTATAAGTATCAACTACAGATGAACGCTGACGAACCTGGTTATCTCTTACCAACTCATCCTTGAAGAGACAGACTCCGTATTGGGAATCCTGCTTCCAGTATTCTCCGAAACATTTCAGGAGAGTGAGATAAGCCAAAGCACGCTGGCAACGAGCCTCTGCAATCATCTCCGTACGTTTCTCCTCGCTCAGTCCTGGTATATTCTTGTTGACATGTACCAGGAAGGTATTGGCCGCATTGATTACATTGTAATAGGCGGTATAAGCCGTCTCCACATTACTGTTATTGGTCTCGATATTCTCGGCAGCAAACTCATCCGCCCCCATCACCATCGCCTGAGCCTGGGTATGCGCCATAGAGGCGATACCATATCTCAAGTAAGATACACCTGTACTGCGCCAGGAAGCGTAAACACCATTGAGAGCAGTCTGAGCAGAAGCGGCATCGGTAATATAATTCAAATCGGTTACCACATGGTCTGGTTCCATATCATCGATACTGCCTATCAAGTCGCACGATGTGAATGTGAGTGCTGATACTGATAGTAACGCCAGAAATTGATATCTTATATGTTTCATAATCTTCGTTTCTTTGAATGAGTTAGAATTGCAATTTGAGACCGAATGAGAACGAACGGCTCATTGGATATACATCCTTGGTCTCGGTTGTCTTGGTAAAAGCATTTGTGGCTGCCATATCTGGATCCAAACCTGGCCAATCGGTAATGGTAAAGAGGTTGGTAGCGGTAAAGAACACCGATGCACCACTCACATGCAAGCGCTCTAACCATGCTGGCTCAAAGGTATAAGAGAGCGTGATGTTGCGCAAACGGAAGTATGAGTTGGAATATACATAGCGGTCGTTGGCCTGGGTGTTGGTATAGGCACTAGGCATCCACATCAACTTAGCATACTTGGCATCGGTGCGATCCGGTGTCCAGGTGTTGCCATACATCTCGCGCAAGATACTCATACCGATGGCTCCACTTGCTGATTCCTGCATCGTGCTGTAGTAGGCATCACCACCTAACTGATACTGGAAGAGCATAGAGAGAGTGAAGTTCTTATATGACAAGGTATTTGACCATCCACCGAATACCTTTGGCTCTGGGTTGGCAATCGCCGTACGGTCGGCCTCTGAAATATAGCCATCACCATTGGTATCTGCAAACATGTAGTCACCTACAGCAGCTCCATCCTGATAGAAACCATATCCCTTGGCCATAGCCTGTTCATTCAACTTACTAATCTGATCCTGACTCTGATAGATGCCTGCCACTTTATATCCCTTCACGGTTCCCATAGCATGACCTTCCATATAGAGATCCTGATGCATCATATCGAGGGTTGAACCATTGAGCTTGGTTATCTTATTCCTATTGGATGAGATACTGAGCATAGTATTATAGGTGAAATCCTTGGTACGAACTACATCACCACCGATAGAGAATTCAAAACCATTGTTGGTAAGATCAAGAATATTGCTGTAATAGGTGCCAATACCAAACTCCAGGGCGATAGGAGCAGGAGCAAGCGCACCATCAGTCTTACGGTGATAGATATCAAAGCTACCAGTCAGACGACCATTGAATAAAGTAAAGTCGACACCAGCATTATACTCGGTTGTCATCTCCCACTTGATGTCCTTGTTTGGATAAGTAGAAGCAAGGGTGAGTCCGCTCTGTCCGCCATACTGATTACCATTGAAATACTGGATATAAGAAAAGTCTGATACGTTGGTGGAACCAGTCTTACCCCAACTCAAACGGAACTTCAGATCATCAATATCTCTTACAGATTCCAGGAAAGGCTCCTGATTGATGCGCCAAGCCAGAGAAACTGCAGGGAAAGTACCGCGCTTGTTACCCGGTCCAAATTTTGATGACTCATCGGAACGAAGACTGAAATCAAGCAGATAACGTGAGAGGAAATCATAGCTCAAACGACCATAGATAGAATTAAGACCACTCTTGGAATAAGTCTCGGTTGGCTTATTGACAGTGGTTGCAGAACTGGCATTGTTCAATACATCATCATTAGGGAAACCACTATAAGCCTGGTCGTGTTCCTTACTCCAATACCTGTCGGCACTATAACCAGCCATCACGTCAAAACGATGAGCTTCGGTAAGCGTGAACTTGTAGTCGGCACGGAAATTGATAGAAGTATTGGTGTTGCGATAGTTACTCTCAGCCAAGGTTGATGTTGGCTCCATACCCAACTGTTCCGGGAGCGTAATCTTTGGCGAGAAATAACTGTTGCTGAAGATGAATCTGGATATATTGGCATCAGCATGAAGAGTCAATCCCTTGACAGGCTTAATATCAATATAAGCATTGCCAGAGAACTGATCATTTTCATACTTCGTCTTGCGCTGGAGTTTAGCTACCGCATTGGCATCATTATAGGTATCGGCATAAAGACCGAACTTATCTACACGCTGGAAGTTGCCATCCGCATCGCGTACAGCCAAATCCGGACGGGTCATCCATCCGTCATTATCATATCCCAAGGCAGGATCGTTGCTTCCACTCTTGCGTGAAGAATAGGTATAATCGAGCACACCTCCCACGGTGATGTATTTGTTGATTTCAGAATCTATAGAGAGTCTTGCACCATATCGCTCCATACGGTCATTGAGTAACAGACCTTCCTGGTTCATTCCGTTGAAAGAGAAAGAATAGTTGGTTTTGTTGCTTCCACCTCTGACAGCCACATTATACTGATGTGTAGGTGCATTCTTGTTGATTACCTCATCTGCCCAGTTGACATTATCCTTGCCATAAAGACTCTCATTAAGACCATTATAGGTATAAAGACCCGTTTCTTCATTGAGCGAAACATTTCCATACTGGTTAAGAATATTATCAAAACCCATCGAACTGCCGTCGTTCATGCCATTTACCGTATTGCGCAGGATTTCGTCCTGTACATTCTTGTATTCAGCCGTGTTCAGCGGTTCATAATTCTTGATAGGATTGCTGAAAGAGAAGGTGTAGCCGAAATCTACCTTGGTCTTCTCATTGCGCTTTCCGTTCTTGGTCTTGACAATAACGACACCATTGGCTCCACGTGATCCATAGATCGCAGTAGCTGCGGCATCTTTCAGCACGTCGATACTCTCAATATCGTTTGGTGAGATATTGATGAGCGGGTTGATGCCGGTATCCTCCATAAAGGTAGGAACGCCATCAATGACATAAAGAGGCTGGTTGTTGTTACCTTTACCCGATTTAGGATAAGGAGATGTAATACCGCGGATGTTTAACTTGAGAGATGAACCAGGCTCACCATTTGCGGTAGTAGCCAATACGCCCTTTACAGTACCCTGAAGAAGACCATCGAGGGTTGGTGTGGTAGCAGCCAACTTGCTTATCTGTTCCTGACTCACGGTAGAAATAGCGGTAGTTACATTCCTACGGCTCTTGCTACCGTAACCGATGACAACGAGATCATCCAGCGCAACATGATCCAACTCCAGCATCATGTTCTGCTCTTTTACGCCACGAAATTCAATACTCTTCGATTTGTAACCAATGCTGGAAAATACAATTTTAGGATGCGCCATAGATGGAAATTCCAGTATGTAGTTACCATCAGCATCAGTGATAACGCCATAGCTCGTGCCTTCGATCTGCACCGTGACACCTACCAGAGGATTTCCCTCGGAATCAATCACTCTTCCTTTTATAAAGGTATGACCTTTTTCTTGCACATTTTCAATACCAGCCGCAAAACTGGTATGAACTGGAAGGGCTGCCTGCACAAAGCTGGCTGAAGTTGCTGCCAAGAAAAGCAACAAGCTTTTTTTCTTCTTCATAATAACTGAATGTTAGTTAAACTTCATGTTCATGGCGCAAAAGTATAAAAAATATCTAAAACTGTAGCATCATGTTACAAAATTAACTTATTTTATACACATATTCCTGCACTTTCTCCTATTTTCCTTACATTTTCCCGATTTTTAAGTCTTTTTCTCTAAAAAAATGCTATCAGTAAGCGTTCAAATCAAACAAAGTGTATTCTGTTCTCCGTAATACATTATTTAAAGAGGATCCCATAGCTTTTGTGTTATGGAACCCTCCCCTACTCTACTTAGAGTATCATTTCTTCATATTCCAGTCCGAAGACATCCGCTACGGCCTTAAATACCACCTTTCCATTTACGATATTCAACCCCCTATACAGGGCTTTATCCTCCTTGCAGGCCTTTCGCCAACCCTTATCAGCAAGCGCCAATGCATATTTCAGCGTAGCATTGGTCAAGGCTGTAGTAGAGGTATTCGGCACAGCACCAGGAATATTAGCTACTGCATAATGAACGATTCCATCGACCATATATGTCGGATCAGAATGTGTGGTTGGATGCGATGTCTCGAAACAGCCACCCTGATCGATTGCTACATCAACAAGTACAGTTCCTGGCTCCATCAATTTCAACATATCTTTCGTGATAAGATGCGGCGCCTTATCACCTGGTACGAGCACACTACCCACAACGATATCCACATCTGCCAATTCTCTACGGATATTATGCTCGTTGGAATAGAGCGTGTGTACATTGATAGGCAGCTCCATCTCTAACTGACGAAGACGAGGCAAACTGATATCTGTAATCCATACATCAGCTCCCATTCCTGCAGCCATTCTTGCAGCAGCTTCTCCTACGGTTCCGCCGCCCAATACCAAAACCTTGACGCGGTTCACACCAGGTACACCACTCATCAGTTTCCCTTTTCCTCCCTTTGTCTTCTGCAGATAAAAAGCACCATTAATAATGGCCATTCTTCCAGCTACTTCACTCATCGGAATGAGTAAAGGCAAATGGTGGTCATCTGTCTCCACAGTCTCATAAGCCAGACAGACAGCACCACTCTTGAGCATGGCATCGGTAAGTTCCTTGTCACAGGCAAAATGGAAATAAGTGAATACAAGCTGGTCTTGATGGATAAGTGGATATTCCTCAGCGATAGGCTCTTTCACCTTTACTATCATTTCCGCCTCACAATATACACTCTGAATGTCGGGTAAGATTATGGCTCCTACCTTTTCATACGCTTCATCAGCAAATCCGCTGTTCTCTCCAGCCGTATGCTGAACCATCACTTCGTGACCATGTCGAATGAATTCAGCTACTCCTGCTGGTGTCATTCCAACACGGTTCTCATTATTCTTAATCTCTTTTGGAATACCAATTTTCATGATGTTATAGTTTTAAAGGTTCGACATCCGTTTAACTCTGTAAAGATACTGAAAATATCAATAGGTTGTACGCACTTAGAGGAAAAATTAACATATCTTATATAAACTATTCCTGTTGAATATACGTATTTTAGTTTATTAGGCAATTAGACTAAACTAAAGTTCTAACTTTATATATGATAGATATTCTACAAAAAGAATAATCAAAATGCTGAATTATAAAGTGTTAACATGTTAGGTTTGTAATATACATGTTTATCTCGCCAATCATTAGATTATTATAATTGCTGGCAGTTAGTATATTTGTTTAAACGTAGTTTTGTATTTTCGTTTATTCTATTATACATCTTTAGGAATATTAGTTTATCGGTTCTTTAGATTATATGGCTATACATAAATAGATTTATTCATATTTCAGTATAATCATTTAATAGTATAATAGTCTATACAAATATATGTTTAATAGAATGTTCATATATAAGTTTAACCAATTTGTCCGTCAATTAGGATATCCATATTTTCGTTTAGTAATACATTCGAAGTGATGCTTATTCTTCATGAAGATTGTTAGAAAAGTATAAAAAAGAGGATATTTACAAAGAAATAAGAAGATAAATTCTTTTATATCAACTATTTTGGCTATTTTTGCAACCAATATTAGAACAAAAGAACATTAGATAATCCAGAAATAAGACTTTTAGTCTTTCAGAACGAAAGAATATAGGTCAATCCGTTTATTCTAATTGCCGGCAATTCTAATATATGTAAATTGTATTAAACAATAACGTGAAAATAAGGAAAAAAGAAATATGAAACATGAACTACAGGAAATTGTTGCAGTAGTGAACAACAAGGGTGGAGTAGGCAAGACGGCTACTGTGCAGTCTCTGGCTTCTGGCATAGTCCGGTTGAATCACAATCTCAGGGTTCTGGTAATTGACTTAGACCCACAATGCAACCTCTCTTCGCTTTTCGGAGTAAGAGATAACGAATATGATAACATATACAATGCCATGTGCAAACAGAGTGGTGTGCCAGTCTATAAATGTAAAAATGGAGTATATGCAGTTCCAGGATCAGCTCAGATGGAAAATATAGAACAACACCTTCCAGGAGGCCCATCACTGAGAGAACAGATGAAGAGCTACACGGTATTACTGGGATGCTTGCAAGACAACGATTGCCATGACATGACAGGAGAAGGACTGAAAAACGTATTTGATGATTTCGACTACATTTTCATCGACTGTCCTCCAGCACTTTCCAAGAACACTTATAATGCTTTGGTTGCTGCGAGCAAGATTTTGATTCCTGTACAGATGGAAGCATTATCTGTCAAGGGAGTAAGTGAAGTACTCAGCGTAATGGATGAAGTGAAGGAGTTCCACATGAACGATAATTTGGAATTACTTGGACTCCTGCCAGTTATGGTAGATGAACGAACCAAGATTACCAAGCAGTTGAGCAAACTTTTAGGCGAAAAACATGGCGACTTAATTCTGCCTTGCCGTATCCGACGCTCTGTAAAGTTCCTGGAAGCTCAGGCACACGGACAAAGCATATTCGAATATGCACCTTACTCAAGTACAGGTATCGATTACGAAATTGCTATCAAGCGCATGTTCAACATCAAAATCTAATCTTGGTAGGGTAGGTTGAAACATGTAATAATAAAACAAAAGAAGATAAACTTATAAAATATAAGAATTATGGCTGTAGCAAAAAGAAATTTAGAAGAAATTGGTGAGTCTCTTGAAAATATGGGTATGAACGACCGACCAAGTTTATTAAACACAGAAATGGCAAAAAGCGAAGAGGATAAAAATATATCTAAAGGTGGTCGCAAGAGAAAAAGTTACTGGACTGCAGAGGAAAGACGCACTAGAACGAGTGTGGCTACATATCTTAACAAGGAAGAACTCCTTCTCCTGAAGATGAAATGCCTCTCAGATGATATCCCACAGGAAAATCTGCTCTACAATATCCTGATGGATTACTTGAAAAAGTAAGCAAACAAAAAGTAGTTATTAAAAGGGTGAAAACCACAAAACTGTTTACCTAAAAAAGCGCTAAGCTTAAAAATAAGGTATAAGTTCCTACAAAAACCACATTTTTGTTTACCAAAAGAATGATAATTATAGATTATTCTTTATAATAAATTATATATCTCTTATTTATTACAGAAAGCATAATAGCTTGATTAATAATGAGTTATGTTTGAAATGGTAAATAGAAAAGTGGTTTTAGGTAAATAGGAATATGGTTTATGGTAAATAGCTTGGTGGTTTCGGGTAAATATTTATGTGGTTTTAAGTAAATAAAAAAGTGGTTTTAGGTAAACAACTTTGTGGTTTATGGTAAACAGAAATGTGGTTTTTATATGAGTGAACCAAAAGGAAACAAGAATCTGGTGTGGATTAACACACCTTTTTCGCTGACAAAATTGGATAAGCAATATACATTATTGCAACAAAACATATTGATGGTTGCAAGTACCCATCTGCAGAAGTATGTTGAAGAGTATTTTACCGAGAAGAGAGTGCTTGGAGATGCACGCTCCGACTATCTTTTCGAGAAAGGAATAGAGCATGCTGTTATGGAGATTCCGCCCATCAAAATAGACATCAAGGATTTTCAGGTATCAACGGAGTTTCATAATTATAAGAATCTGCGTGATACGCTGAAGAACGATATCCTCAACCTGTCGGTGCGTGTAAAGACGGATAGCAAGACAGAGAAGATACAGCACGTATTTTCAAACATTGAGATTCCGACAACGCAGAAAGGCTATACAAAGAGCGATGGTGAGAAAGTAGAACGCATCAAGGGTGAAGTAATACTTGAGATAGATCCAAAACTCACTATGAGCCTTTTTGACATGCGTCAGGGATATATTCACCATATCTCCATGATTGCTAAATATTCCAAGAAGGTGAATACACCTCGACTCTATATATATCTGCTTCGTCAGATGGGACTAGACAAGAGCTTGGATGTTAAGGTTGAGTTTTTGCCGATGAAACAGTATTTGGGTCTGGTAGAACTTGATGAACATGGCAATATTCTGCTTGACGACAAGGGGGAGCCTGTGATGAATAAATATCCTAAATTCTCGCAATTCAGAAAGCAGGTACTCGATGTGGTAAGGGAAGATCTCAACAGAATGGCTAGTCGCAGTGAGACAGATATCGTATTTGATGAATTTTCTGAAGAAGACTTTATTTATCGGAACGGAAAGCATAAGGGAGATCCTGAATATGTTATCTTCCATATCAAGCGGACGGATGTAGGTATCAATCATATCGGAGATAAAGATGCAGATATTGCTCGTCGTCTGAATGAAAAAATAAACCGTAATAGGGGAAAGAAAACATCTGATGATGCCACGCAGCAGGGAGATCTTTTTGCGCATGTATATCAGAATCCTGACAAGAAGATAGAAGTAGACACGACTCAAGGTTTTGAGCAATGGAATCAGTTTATTTCGATGGTACAGGATACCAGTCAGCAAGCCCTGTTGGGCAGATGCAAATTCATAGGAATCAAGAATGACAGATTCTGTATTGCTGCTAGTGATGATGATTTTGCTGCTTTGAAAACATCGGGTCTTGAAAGGCTGGCACAAGAATTTTTTGACTGTGTCGGTTCATTCATGCCTGTATTCTATAGAGGCTAAGCAGAACAAGAAAGCAGAAGAGGAAGTAGGGGAGTACCGTACTTCCTCTTTTTGATAGTATGCAAAACCACATTTCTGTTTACCTACTTTTAAGAATGGCTTATCATCAAAACCACAAAACTGTTTACCTGAAATGTCATTTATATAATTCATTCCATTTTGAGGTTATATTAATTATTTACCAAATCCCGTGTTATAATTTGATATGTAATAAGTTATATCATTTTTATATCAGTCTTTTATTCTTAGGTAAACAGTTTTGTGGTTTCTGGTAAACAAAATAGTGGTTTCAGGTAAACAGTTTTGTGGTTTTTATCTTGATAAGATACTGTTTTTTATCTTATTTTATTTGAAATCAGGCACCTGAATACAATTTGAATATGTGCATAACTATCAGTATATTAGTATGTTATGTAAAACGCCTAAAGGAGTTGTCTAGACATTTTGATTCTTTCTTTAGTAGCAACTGAATAAGAATTTAAAAACCACAAAACTGTTTACCTGGCAGAACATTCATCGATTTTTCTCATAAACCACATTTCTGTTTACCTGTTTTTCTCATGAATTTAACTAGGTAAAAACCACATTTCTATTTACCTAAAGAGGAGCAACTGCTTTTTACTAGGATAGGTAAACAGTTTTGTGGTTTCTGGTAAACGAAATAGTGGTTTCAGGTAAACAGTTTAGTGGTTTAGGTAAATAGAATAGTGGTTTAGGTAAACAAAAATGTGGTTTGTGCTACAAAATGCAGTGATTTTTGGTAAACAACTTTGTGGTTTATGCGTAGTTTTGTGGTTTTAGGTAAACAGTTTTGTGGTTTTCACCTTATAGAGAATCAAATTCTTAATTGTCTAATTGTAGAATTGACTAATTGACGGAAAAACTACAAGTAAGTTTCTTTTTAGGTTATTATTTTGTCATTGAACTGCTTTCAAGTAAGAAACATTTTAGTAAGAGACTGACTCAAACGTTAGTTGCTGCTACAGTATAATATAATAGTGCCAAGAAAACCCAAAGGTCTTTTAGCCTTTGGATTTTCTTGGCACAAAATTTAGCCTTAATCTGTTTCCTTATGTTTATGTAAACGGCTGATTATCTTGTAGCCTCTTCCGTATCTTTTGCCTTTTATTCCAATCAGTCCACCATTATAATAATTCAGAACTTCATTTTTATGGAGTCTTGATAGGGTGGTGTTGAAACAGTTTATCTTGAGAGTAGGATAGAGTTGCATAGTCTTATCAATAAGACTCTCTTTGGTTTGCGGGAGAGACTCCTCTGTTAAGACTTTTACCATCGTAGATGCCAAAGAAGGTTTGGAATTATCTTTCAGGATAGTCTTTTCTTTTTTCTTCTCCTTCTTCTTATGGTTATCTACAGTTGGAGTGGCAGTCTTTTTCTCTTCCTTCTTTGCCTGTTTGGCAAAGGATTCCGCATTGATGTCAAGCTTCAGTCCCAGAATTTCCGAAATGATGTTCTTGAGGACATAGATGAACAACTCGCTGTCTTTACTCTTGAGTGAGGTCTCTTGTTTCCAGTAGCGACTCTTGAAAGCAAGTTGGGTCAACTCTTCAATCTCCTGTTCAGAAATATCTTCTTTGTTAGCGAGACGTGCATTGGCCACATTGAGGAATGAAGCAAAGGAGAAGGTGGAGAATTGACTTGGAATTACGTATGTGAAAATATGATTGTTTTCTCCCTTTGCTGAAGGATGTTTGAGATTAATCATACTCATCCCTTTTACCAGAGCAATTAAAAAAGCCATGCTGGCGTATGAGAGATTTGTATTTTCAACCTCACAGATTCCTTTATAGTCGAGGTTCTTATCCGAGATAAAGTTCATGGTAAAAATACCATAGTTAGTCCATTCTGTAGAATGGAGCAACTGCTGGAGTGTGGGATCTTCTGGTGCACCCAAGCCTCTGTTAACGCTATCTATATAGCGACGCATTGTTTCTACTTCTTCCCATTGGAGAAGTGAATCATCTCCCGGCTCATGGTTTCTGATGCAGCCGATGGTTCCCAGTCTGATAACATCAGCAGAAGTTGAAGTTCGCAGGTGATTTGCGAGCTTGGCAAATAAATTAGGCATCCAGTCGAAATCATCAACCGGCGAATCTGTATAATCTTCCTGATAGTGATTGTTATCAGTAAAATCTAAATCTTGATACATGCTATATTTTGTAAAAATATTGAATTCAAATCTTTCATTTGCAAAGGTAAGAAAAAATATTCTATTCTCCAAATTTTTGGCTAACTATTTGAACATCAGAGTATATTTTATGGTTTTGTTTGCTGAAAAATCACAAAAAATGGTCTTACTTGTAAAAAAAGACAAACTTTTTAATAGTTTACAGGTCAAAAGGTGAGAAAGAATCTGTATTTTTTCTTGTATGATTAAAATGTTTTTTGTAACTTCGCAGCATGATTTAACGTGAATAATAATACTTATATATATAATTAAGGTGAAAGCATTTACATATATCCAGCAAGGAAAGTTTGGCTTCACAGAAAAAGGGAAGCCTATGATAATAGATGAGCATGATGCCATCGTAAGAGTAACGCTGAGCAGTATCTGCACCAGTGATCTTCATATCAAGCATGGTTCTGTGCCTCGCGCAGTACCGGGGATTACTGTTGGCCACGAAATGGTAGGCATTGTAGAGGAAGTAGGGGAGAGGGTTTCCCATGTGAAGCCGGGAGACAGAGTAACCGTGAATGTAGAGACCTTCTGTGGAGAATGCTTCTATTGCAAGCATGGATACGTGAACAATTGTACTTCTCCACAAGGCGGATGGGCTCTGGGATGCAGAATCGATGGCGGGCAGACGGAATATGTGAGGGTTCCTTATGCTACAACCGGCTTGAACAGGATTCCTGATTCGGTAAGCGATGAGCAGGCGCTCTTCGTTGGCGACATCCTTGCTACTGGATTCTGGGCTACGAGAATATCTGAAATTACGGAAGAGGATACTGTCTTGATTATCGGTGCTGGCCCTACGGGTGTCTGCTGTTTGCTTTGCACCCTGCTCAAAAATCCGAGAAACATCATCGTCTGTGAGAAATCAAAGGATAGGCGAGAGTTCATCCAGAAGCATTATCCGCAGGTGATGGTTGTTGAACCGGAGGATTGTGAGGCATTTGTCAAACAACATAGTCTGCATGGGGGAGCTGATGTGGTGATGGAGGTTGCAGGTGGACCTGATACCTTCCAGCTTGCCTGGAAGTGTGCCCGTCCTAATGCCATCGTCACCATCGTTGCGATGTATGACAAGCCGCAGATGCTTCCGCTTCCTGATATGTATGGCAAGAACCTCATCTTCAAGACGGGAGGTGTGGATGGATGTGACTGTGGGAAAATCCTTGATTTGATAGCCCAGGGAAAGATAGATACCACTCCTCTGATTACCCATCGTTTCCCGCTTTCAAGAATAGAAGAGGCATACGATGTTTTCGAGAACCGCAAGGATGGAGTCATCAAAGTGGCGATATTTCCTGGATAAACAAGAGAGGGTGGGGCATAACTCCATGACCCACCCTCTCTTGTTAAAATGCAATGTTCTGTAAATATTAAGCTTTACTGCCAGGAATGGCAGATACAATACCTTGGTGCATCATGCGCGATTTTTCCTTAGCCAAGGCTTGCATGTCCACTGCCACATCGTCTTCATCCACGATTTCTACGCCAGTCATCGTTTCGATTACGTCTTCCATGGAAACCACTCCTCTCAGACATCCGTATTCATCTACGATGATAGAGATGTGTTCTCGTTTTTCCAACATCTTTTCCCATATCTGGTATAGAGATTCATCCTCGTTGAAGGAAAGAATAGGACGCATCAGCTCGGATAATCTGGTTTGGAACTCATCGTCTGAAACCAATTTGAGAACCATATCTTTCAATACGTATCCCACAATGATATCTTTATTGTTGTCATAAACGGGAATGCGTGAGAAATTCCATTCTTTCTGTTCGTAAAACTCCTTGGTAGTCAGATTCATGTTGGCTGATTCTACTACGATGGATGGAGTCATCACCTCCTTTGCCTTTACTCCTGCTAGGCGAATGCAGCTTTTGATGATCTTGCTTTCCGATTCGCGGAAGATGCCTTCTGTAGTACCTACGTCTACCATGGCCGATACCTCTTCGCGACTCACGGAAGCCTGGTGGTTCTTCGGAGTAAATACCTTAGTGATAAGTTCCGAAAGCAGTACCAAAGGATAGGTGATAAAGATGAGCACACGGATGATCTTGGTAGATGTCATGGCAAGAGAGCGCCAATATGAAGCTCCGATGGTTTTGGGGATGATTTCTGAAAGTACCAGAATCAACAGAGTGAGAATGGCGGAAATGATACCGAAGTATTCTTCGCCAAAGAGTTTCATAGACTCGGCTCCTACACCGGCAGAACCGATGGTGTGGGCGATGGTGTTGAGTGAAAGAATGGCACCCACCGGACGGTCTACGTTGTTCTTATACTGTTTCATCAGTGAGGCAGTCTTGTTGCCTTGATTCTCCTTCATCGAGATAAACGACATCGGAGTAGAAAGTAATACCGCCTCCAGGACGGAGCATAAAAAGGATAGTGACAGAGCACCTAAAAAATATAAAATGATTAAACCCATGTAATTTTAAATTCGTTAATAATATGTTATCTCAAGCAAGATAGATATTATTTCCGAAGACTACAGTTGAGGATGTAATGGGGAACATTACATCTATGTTTATCCAATATAAGTGCATTTTTTAATACCATTACTATATGTTTCAATTTTCTGCAAAGATATAGATAAAAATACGAATTTACTATGTTTTTGTTGAAAATTAAATTGTTTTAATATGATTTTGGTAAATCTGTGTAGAAGTATAAAAAAATCTAATTTTAACAATAATATAATGTATAATTCATCAAGTATTTATGAATATTAGGTATTTTTGCAATCAGCATTTATAAAACAGATTCAATATGAAAAAGAAAATACCTATCATTCTCCTTAACTTTACCGGCGTATACGAATTGGAGGCATTTGCCTCAAATAAGAATATTATCCATGTAGATTGCCGGGACATGAAAGGGGTAGACTGTTATTGTGACGAAGAGGGTAGCGAGGAACTGCATCGCCGATTGGCTCCTTTTCCTGCCAAAGCCGTTCATTTCATAGATTCCGGAGATTTCCATTATCTTACGGAATATTGGGTGTCAAGAATTCATGAACCTTTCTCGCTCATAGTTTTCGACCATCATCCGGATATGCAGCAACCGGAATGGGAGGGTGTTGTGTCATGTGGTGGTTGGGTGAGAGATGTTTTGGAGAAGAACCCGTTTGTCAAACACATTATCATTGTGGGGGCATCGGACGAGTTGATAGCCCAGGTGCCTGTTCACTTAAGAGAGAGGGTGTTGTTCTACAGTCAGGCAGAGATAGACCATCACCAGGCTTGGCCGTCGAAGGCTGGTAAACTTATACATGAGCCGGTTTACATATCCATAGATAAGGATGTATTGAGAAAGCAGGATGCCATCACCGACTGGAGCAATGGAGATATGACACTTATGCAGCTCCAAGCCGTGCTTCGCATCATCTATGCCCATGAAAAAGTGATAGGGATAGATATTACAGGCGAATGTTCAGCAACGCTTGACTATTTCTCTGAGTTGGAGGATGCAGAGATTAACAACGAGGCAAATGAAGAATTGTTAAGGATGATTCTGGAGGAGAACCATCCTTAGCCTTCTTAGGCGTAAGCTTGAAGAATACGGTCTAGCTCGTCGAGTTCTTCCTCCTTTGTTGCCCAGCTTGTCACGAATCGGCAGATGATTTCATGTTCGCTCTTTCTTTCCCATATCTCGAATGCTACTTTTTTGGAAAGGGCTTCGTAGAGGGCAGGTGAGAGTACTACAAACTGCTGATTGGTTGGAGAATCGTAGGCAATGGTGATACCATGCTTTTCGAAGATGCTGCGGATCCGGGTAGCCGTAGCGATGGCATGGCGCGATATCTTGAAATAGAGCTCATCCGTAAACAGCGTGTCAAACTGGATGCCGAGCATTCTGCCCTTGGCAAGCAAGGCTCCATGACGCTTCACGTTGGTGAAGAAGTATTTCGGTGCCTTCATGCCCGAGAATACCACAGCTTCTCCCATCATGGCACCCACCTTGGTTCCGCCGATATAGAATACATCACAATGTTTTGCAAGGAATGGCAAGTCATAGTCGCATGCCGCTGAAACCAGACCGTATCCCAGTCGTGCACCATCGATGAAGAGACGGAGGTCATATTTCTGGCAGGTTGCATACAGCGCAGCCAGTTCTTCTCTGGTGTAGACCATTCCGAACTCAGTCGGCATCGAGATATAAACCATGCCTGGCTGTACCATGTGAGGATGCGATTCGTCGGCTAGGAAGGTATCCATATAGGCTGACAGGGTGCCGGTTGTCAGCTTGCTGTTTTTTCCTGGCAGGGTAATGACCTTATGCCCGAAAGCTTCTACTGCTCCTGATTCATGTACCTCGATATGACCGGTTTCCACACAGATTACTCCTTCGCATCCCATGAGGACGGAGTCGATAACCGTGGTGTTGGTCTGCGTACCGCCTATCAGGAAGAATACTTCTGCATTCTCATTGTCCACAGCCTTGCGGATTTTCTCTTTTGCAGATTCTGAGTATGGATCAAAACCATAACCAGATGTTTTATCACTGTTAGTCTTGCCAAGAGCTTCTAGAATCTCTGGCAGCATACCATTGTTGTAATCACTTTCAAATGAAATCATATTCTTAATATTACGTGTTTTAATTTAAACAGATTGCAAAGGTAATGATATTTGCTAAAATGTGAGTAAAATAACTATTAATTAATCAAAAATAGCCCTATTTCAGGTATAAGTGGGCATTATACAGATGTCATGTTCCGTCAGTTGACCAGGCTTATTTTTTTTTACGAAATCATGATTTAAATCCTCTGAAAATCACGAATTTCCGCTCGGAAAATATTTCTTGAAGAATATTGAAAATATGGCGAAATTCGTAATCGTCAGATATTCAACGTGTTATAAATCTCACTAATTTCTTCGGAAATCCGAAATTCTGTAGTCGTACAACTATAACCCCTATAGTTGTACGACTATAACTCCAGAGTTGTACAACTATAGCCTATATAGTCGTACAACTGTAGCCTTACGGTCGTACAACTATAGGTGATTCGTCTTGCAGAGAGCTAGTAATACGCTATCAAACCAAAAGATTTTTATCATCATGACCTTCTAGATTGAAAATACGGAAATTTCGATAATTAAGAAACAATATTTGACACCCGCATATTTCCGAAGTACAAATTCCAAACTGATATATTTACTGAAGTTTCGCATGTAGCCCCACACGCCCTGAAAGGGCAGAAGCTCCTAGCCCAGGGCATCGCCCTGGGTGTTTATGGGCGCAAACCTGTCGCCCTGTAAGGGCAAAAGCTTTCAAATACCTGGCAATATACAAAGCTTTTGCCCTTACAGGGCGCCTTGCTGATTGCCATTATACCCAGGGCGATGCCCTGGGCTAGGAGCTTCTGCCCTTTCAGGGCGTGCTGCTTCTGGAGTTTTTGGGCCTTCAGCCCGTACTTGAACCACATGCGAAACTTCAGTATATTTATATATACGTACCGCCTATTTATCATAATCACCCTTATGGTTTTCGTGTTGTTCGATATTCTCCTCAAACTGCTAAATATAGAAATATGATAAATAGACAAATTTTCCAAAATCAAGTGATGCGCTTGTTTGAGCAAGATACCTATTTGAGGGTATCTTACGTATCTAGCAAGCTGATGGTAAGTAAGCCAACAACCAGAAGATTGCTGAATAGGATGGTAAGAGAAAATATTCTAAAGAAGGAACTCAAACTCTATTCGGGAAACGCTTACGAATATCTCTACTCCAGATATTGACACGGTATCTGCTTCGTTGCTAACGAAGTAAACCTAAGTAATAGACAACAAACATTAATTCTTAAACCAGATGATAATGAAAGTATTAGACATTGGAAAAATAGTCAAATTTCACGGCATACGATTGCAAGTCGTAAAAGCCATTGATGGTTGCCGAGGATGCTACTTCAAGCATCAGAAATTATGTCATGCTTCGATTGTTGGTGCGTGCTCACCACCTTTTAGACCAGATGAAGTAATTTTTAGAAAATATGATGAAAAGAAAAAAGAAAATCTACATGCACGAAAATGATAAAACAATAGTTGAAGTTTCTGATAAAGGGGTCATATATGTTGACTATCTACCTGCAGATTACGAATTTTTATTCAACCTTATAATAAACAAATCTTGCCACCTATATATATCTTCAATTAGGGCATATCTTAACTTGACAATGGGAATGCAAGATTGGATGAAGGAGAATAAAACAATCGAAGAATATAATGAAGTAAGTGACTTTATATATAATGAATATAAAGCAAATGTTGAACAAATAAATTTATAAAATTATGATTAGACTAGAAATTGTCGGCAACCTAGGAGCCGATGCTGAAATTAAGGATTACAATGGAAACAAATTTGTTTCCTTCCGTGTTGCTCACTCAGAAAAATGGGTAGACCGTCAAACCGGTACTATCACCACACAAACAACTTGGGTATCATGCTCATTAAACGGAGACGGTAAAGGCTTAACAGAATATCTGAAGAAGGGAACTAAAGTCTTCCTTCGAGGAACACCTAATTTTGTCACCTACTCATCACCGACAACCCACAAGATTGAGACCGGAGTAAACCTCTTTGTTAAAGAGATTGAACTTTGTGGTGGGCGCCAAGAACAATCACAAAATAATAATGATGAAGTAAAAGGCCATCCGGAACTCAATGATGTAAAACCTTTATAAGATTTAAATATGGGCGAGAACAAAATTGAACGAGTGGCGAATGCCACCGCCAGAAATTATGCTCTCGATGGATATAGGCTGCTAGATTACGAATTTAACGAAAACTCGCAACTAGCAGTCTACCAGATGAGACATGATAACGGCAACGAACTGAGAATAATAGGAGATTTAATCACAAAAAAGATTAATATCTTCCTCAACAAAAAATTGAATAAGACAATAAATTTGTAAGTATAAAAAATAACTTATGCAACAACTCATAACGACACCCAACAAAATCAAGTGCATCAACTTGGATTGGCTTTCGGTTTATTGCCTGGAGCCAAAAGGGGTTGTTATGAATGCAGCTTACTTCAAGGCACTAGGGTGGACTGTTGAAGAACGTGAATACGGTACACCTCAGTACAGAGAAAAATTCACATTGATGAATGGCAGACACCCATTTCTCGAAATAGAGCGAAATCCATACTCCCTTAAACAGAATGGTGGAATCTTCGAGCCAGAATCATGCCATATTCGATTAGCCAATAGAACCCTCTATCAGCCACAGCCAGTGCAGCAACTTACCAACTTTATAGTAAAATATGGATATGAATATAAAGGCATATCCCGAGTTGACGTATGCTGCGACCTCACAATATTCGATAATGGTATGAAGCCCCAAGACTTAGCCAACAAGTATATGAAGGACAAGATTTGGAAGGTACACCAAAGCCACATGGCCCCTAATACAGACGATGGCGATGATACCTGGCGAATCAAAGTACATTTGGGCGCCCATGGTAAAGAGACCAAGACTGGCCGTACCTGGAACTCCCTAAAATGGGGTAGCCCGAAATCTGCCCTCAGCACCAAACTCTATAACAAGACCTACGAACTTGAAACAAACACCGGGAAATTCTACATCAAAGATACCTGGGTGAAGGCTGGCTTATGCGACCTTCAGAAAGTAAGATACGAGTACAGAAACCCAAAAACGAAAGAAACTGAAATCCGCTCGAAACAAATATGTGTGGTACCAGGTACCGCAGTTGATAAAGAGATACCGATCGAGGGCGCAAAAAAGATAGATGTTTGGAGAGTAGAGTTTTCGATGAATAGTGAGGGACGAAAATGGATTGACCTTGGAGATAACCATGTAGTCGATTTATCCCTCAATGCCTTTGACAACTTAGATAGCTTGGCAGCTACCTTCTTCACTTGTTCGGAGTGGCTTTTCTGCTTCATCTATGCGAAATGGATAACCAAGGGACCAACAAGGCTAAAAGAAAGGACGAACCGATGCAAGAAACTTCAACTGTTCAATACCAAATTCCTTCACTCTCACTTCAAGCCACAAAGACAGACAGAGACCGAAGACCCTAGCAGAACTGAAAAAATAATGATGAATAGATTAATAGCCAAGAGCAAAGATAAAAATCTATCTGAAGAATATCGGGAAGCATGTTGGCAAGTAGCATGTGAAATCTCGAAAGAGCATGGCGATTGGTGGGTTCCAGACGATATGTATGCAAACCGATTAGTTAATCGTCAACTCGAGAAAAAGAGAATAGAGGAATATAAAGAAGACCACCCACAGACAGTTGAACAATTCAGAAAATGGGCAGAATATCAATCTGAAATCACTGCCGAATTTAGCAAAGCTAAAATCGATAAATATTTAGATGTTAGAAGGAAATTGAATAATCAGATTGAGAAACAGATAAATCGATATAAAGATGAAATAAGAAAATTATATGAGAGAATTAAACGGAATGAGATACAGACCGAAAAAGATGTGAATGAACTTCACAACATTTTTGGAGACCCATTCTAGACAAGATAATGAGTAAAAGATGAATGCAAATTCTCAGATATGAGTTAAAGTCATAAGTTTTTAAGTTTCTAAGTTTTAGCGAAAACTAACGATAGGCTGGCACGTGATGTGTCAGCCTTTTTGGGTTCCCATATTTTGACACGGCTCCTGCTTCGTTGCCACCGAAGTAAACCTAAGTCTTAGAGTGCAGAGATTAAATGAAAACTGAGGAAGAAAGTTGTAATCAGAATGCGCTTTCGGCGGTGCAGTAGCACCGCCGTTAGAGTGCCAAAGTAATTTCTTATAAATAATTGATTGTCAACACTTAAAGCCCAGTTTTGGGGTATACCCAAAACTGAGACCCCCAAAACAGACCCCTAACCCCCTTCCAAACACCCTGCTACAGACCCACACATGACCCACAAAAGTAAATAATGAGAAAATGAAGAAAAATGACAACACAGACTAGAATGGTAACGCTTGCGGCTGCTAGCGCAGCCGCAGGCTTTCTGCTCGCTACGCTCGCACCCAACTCGCTTGAATGGTAACGCTTGCGGCTGCTAGCGCAGCCGCAGGCTCCCTGCTCGCTACGCTCGCACCCAACTCGCTTGAATGGTAACGCTTGCGGTTGCTAGCGCAACCGCAGGCTCCCTGCTCGCTACGCTCGCACCAAACAAAGCGGTTAGGTCCGTATTTGTCGGCTGGCGCTTTGCTCGGGGTCGTTCCTCCCCCGAACCCTCCCCATGATTAGCTGAACTTGCTTGCGTTTCTTGCGCCAAATCCCCCCTCCGCCCCACCCATATAAGGGCATAGTCGGTAGCCCCCTCTTTAGGTTTCGGGCGCATTGTCGGGGGCTGCCGCCTATACCCTTATACCCGTGCGCCCTCCCCCCAGGGGTTGGGTTCCCATACGTTTAACCGCAGCCTACCGACTGCTGAAGGTGGGTCCTACGGCTACGCCGCCCACCTTCAGCAGACGGTAGACGGCTCTAAGGTAGCCGCAAGCGGCTGAATTGTTGGTGCGGTGTCGGCTAAAGCCGTCCGCCTGGCGTTCTCGCTCGGTCGGCAGCACTTCCGTTCGTTCAGCATCGCTACGCATGGCGGAACTACGCTACGGCGAGTGGACACGGTGGACTTCGCTACGCTCAGACCACCGTGTCCACTCGCCTACGCTACGCATCCGCCATCCTCCGCTCAGCTTCTCTCTCTCCGTGCAGCCTTGGTCGCTCGGTCAAAAAGCGGTGTCCGGCACTGCTACGCAGAGCCGGGCGTTTTTGTGCGGTGTGGGCTACGCCCTCCGCCTTCCGCCCTCCTCCCTTCCACCTTGATCAAAGTGTCGGTCGCGGCTACGCCGCTCCCTCGTGGCTGCCGCCACACTGCCCTCGGGCGTGTTGCTTGCTTGCGAATCCCCCCTCTGCCCCACCCAAATATGGGCGCGGTCGGTAGCACCCCTTAAACATTTCTCATCCGTGGCGGGGTGCTGCCGCCAGCACCCATATCCCGTGCGCCCTCCCCCCAAGGGGAAAGGCTCCCATACGCTTAACCGCCAAGCCGCTTCAAGGCGAAACCGCAAGCGGTGAACGCCTTGAAGCGGCTTGGCTCTAAGGTAGGGCGTCTACGCCGCCCTGCTTATTTGTGCGGTGTGGGCTATCGCCCTCCGCCTGGCGTTCTCGCTCAGTCGGGAGCACTTCCGTTCGTTCAGCATCGCTACGCATGGCGGAACTACGCTCCGGAGGGTGGACACGGTGGACTTCGCTACGCTCAGACCACCGTGTCCACCCTCCTACGCTTCGCATCCGCCATCCTCCGCTCAGCTTCACTCTCTCCATGCACCCTCCTTCGCTCGGTCAAAAAGCGGTGTCCGGCACTGCTACGCAGAGCCGGGCGTTATTTGTGCGGTGTCGGCTAACGCCGTCCGCCTTCCGCCCAACTGGCCATAGCTTGCTTGCTCGTGGGTGTTGTTCAGTCGGGGACGCTTGTCGCTCCCTGCGGTCGCTCTGCCGCTTTCCCCCTCCTTCACCTCTCCCCCTCCCTCGCTACGCTCGGGCACCTCCCCCGATGGGGGATTAATTAGTCTTTCTGGGGTGTGCCCGCCGTCATTTCGGCACCGCCTACGGCGCAGCCTTCATAACGGCGGGCACAAAAGCGGTTGGGTCCGTTTTTGTGCGGTGTGGGCTACGCCCTCCGCCGGGCGCTCAGCGAACATCGGATAGAAAGAAATGGGGTCCCCCGCCCCATTTCTATTTTCTATCCGATAACCGCTTCGCTCTGAGCCTAGCGGGAGTGTAATTGCTTAATGTTTCGAGGGACATCAAATCGAAAAGTCTTTCGATTTGATAACCCTCGAAATAAATGTACCGCCTCTTATGTGCATTCTGGCTGCAGGAAATTTGTATTTGCGGGGTGCAGTCGCAGCACTTAACCGTCCGAGCAGTAGTTATTTTTCGCATGCAGTTGTTCTCGCACCATCCGGACACGCCCGTCAGCCGCTGCCCCACAAGGGGGCGCGTCTTCCGGGCGGGCGCTTGGGCGTGTTTATCGCGCGCCTTACTTCCGCCCGCCGCCCTGCTCCGCCGCCCTACGGGCGTGCTCGCCGCTGCGGCGGGCTCCCCCCCGGGTCGGCTGCGCCGCCCCGCCCCTCAAGGGGGCTCGCTCGTTCGGGCGTACCGCCCTCGCGGCTCGGGAGAGCGGTAGCGCTATCGCGCTGATTTTATGTGCGGTGTCGGCTACGCCGTCCGCTTTTACGTCGGCTGGCGGCGGCGGGATGCATACAAGGTTGGGCGATAGGAGCGGGCATGAACCTTGCCCTTGCAGGGCAAGAACCATACCCGCCCCTATCGCCCTGGATGCAGCCCTCATGCTAACAAGAAGGCTACTGCAGTAAGTATATACTTTTTAATTAAAGTGTTAAAGAAAAGTATATACTTTTAACTTAAAAAACTTGCTTTTCTCCCGAAAAAGTCGTACCTTTGCAATAGATATAAGGGGAGAATAGTTCAACCCAATCTTAAAAATGCTATCGTATGAAATATGTTGATTTATTTAAATTAGAGGATTGCTTGTCAAGCAATTTGGCTGAAACAATGCATGTTGAAGTAGAAGAAGAAACTACTTATGAAAAGGCATTCAATGTGAATGGCGCATTCAAGAATAACAAGGCGAAAGGCTTATATATAATAGTCTTTTGTGAAGATGAAGCAGAAGCAATTTATTTATGGAATGCAATCAATCATAATCTTATAGAATTTAAATCAGATAATTCAATGTTGCAGACCGTGGGCGAAAATGGTAACTACAGATTGATTATTGAAGTAAATGAACATTAAAGGTAACGAGGGGACAACCACCCCTCATAAGCTATCGTGAAATGAAAAAGAACAACCTCGACCATGCCGACATGGTCTTACTCACATTTTTGGATAAAATGTGCGTCCACTTTGCCTATTGGACAATCATCACTCTTGTTTATGTACTATGCAGCAAATAGCCTATGAACAGAATGACGTATAGGTATTATCGAGCGCTGAAAGCAACGCTCGATATGCTTACAAACAAGTGTAGCAAAGGTATCCTCATGTATGGTATCAATACCATCGAGCAGACATCCTTTTGCAAACTCATCGACCTTCGAAAGGCAGCTAAAAGACTACTAAGTTGTACGAGTATAGAGATACGAGGTATCGGACATTATCTCGCAGCTGAAAAAGCATTTGCAGCCTGGCTCCAAGAGCATGTGACATTACCAAGTAACCCCTCATGGGGTTATCTCTCATCCCCTCATAATTGGTTCCGCAACAACTTTGCAGATGACCTCAATATCTTGAAGTTGTCAATAGCGCATACCGAATACTTCTTGATCCTCAGAGAGGAACATTTATTATATATAAGGAAACAACTTTTCAGCCCTCACCAACACGGATAAGGTACATATATATGAACGATATAAATTTATCACCATTCAAAATTGTTTGGGTAGAGTTTACACCGAAAAAAGGATATGTTACAAGACATGACCAAAAACAATTCGGGGCAATGTTAACTATCCCCAAAATTTATAAGCATTACAGATGGTTTACAAATAAAGATGAAGCAGTTAAATATCTTACATCTTTTAGAAAACCGCTAGATAAGGAATATACATGCCTTATTTGTACAGATAAACAATACGGACTAGCAGAAGCAAGTAATAATTACGAAATACCTTTTACTGAGGAACAGAGAAAAGAGGTATATAAGTTATCTCGAAATTGTAAGGCATGAAGGATAATCCATTTTCAAGGCAGCACCTTTGGTACTGCCTTATCCTCATCATCATATATTTATTAATCTATAAAATCATACAGTTATGGCAGTAAATCAAAAAGCAATCGGGTGTAAACTCGAAATCAGAGTACTACAGAAACTAGAGGAATATTGCGCCAAGAATAACTTCAAAAAGAACGCAGTAATCAATCTAGCTATAGAATATTTCATCGACCACGGCAAAGTATAGCCGTGGTGTCACTCTCAAAGGCTGCCTATCGGCAGCCTTTTCTCGTGCCACCGCACCACCGACCACCACCGCTTTCGGGGTGTTGGAATACGTAAGCAAAGTTAACCGCTATTAAGTAGAGTTAAAATCTAATTGTTAAAATGTAAAATAAAACTAAAGAATAGCGGAAAATCCGCCAAAACCTTGCAGATACCTCGGGAGTAACTTGCGTTCAGAAACTTTTTGTACCTTTGCGCACGGTGAGATACACCCCCTATTCGGGCAGCATGTTACAGCCATTGCACGCACACCCTCAGAGGAACCTCACCGCATGTAATTCAAATAATGTATAACTAAAAGTATTTCGTTATGGCACAATCAAAAGGATTTTTTGGCCTTCGTAAAGGCTCAACCAAAAGTTTAACTTTCAGTACTCTTGATGGTAAGCAGATTACTAAAGACCGTGTATACGATGTCAAGAACCCACGCACCGAGAGCCAGATGCGTCAGCGAATGCTGATGACAACCGTAGGCGCAGCATACAAGATGCTGAAATCTATCGCAGACCACTCATTTGAGGGCTATTCAAGCGGTATGCAGTGTATGCGTCAGTTCAACTCTCGCAACCTCAACCGCTTCAAACAAGCTGCTGCTGCTAAAGGTTCAGTAGCTTTCAACGAGTATAAGGATGGCGATATTAACCCATTGCCATTTATTTTGGCTAGCGGTTCTCTTCCAGGCTTCATTTTCAGCTTCGATGGTGAATCTGATCTCCAAATCGTTGGTGAAAAAGAGAACGCAGACTTCACAACTGCAGAAGGTATCTACGCTGCTCTTGGTGTTCAGCGCAACGACCTCATCACCTTCTGTACCGTCATTGGCGAGGGTACTACATTAAATGGTGTTTACTCTTATAAGGCTGAGCGCTTCAATATCGTTCGCCTTTATTGTGATAAGAGTGGCGCAGTTTCAAAGCCTGCTGATGCCTTCACTATCTCCACAAACAACGACCAAGCATCGATTTCGATGAGCAAATCTGGTAACGCTATCACCATTAAGACTGGTGTTGCTGATTTCGGAGCCGTTATTCAGAGCCGTAAGAACGATAGCGGTTGGCTACGCTCTGATGCAGTGATGATTGTCGCAGAAGATGTAATCAGCGGTGTTAAGACTGCAAATCAGCTTGCTACTTACCCGGTCGGCACTGAGCTCATTTTGAATAATGGTCCAATGGCTAATCAGGGTGATGCAGGTGCTGCAGAAGCTAAGCCAAATGTCAGCCCTCTTACATACACTGTACCTAACGGTGGTACCAAACAGATTGGTATCTCGAACCCTAACGGAGAGGCAGTAACATGCACCGTTAAAACGGGTTCTGAATACTGCTCCGTTTCTAATGCCGGTCTGATTACTAACACAAGTAATCAAGATGTTAACGAATCAGCTACTATTGAAGTAGCTATCGGTTCTGCTAAGTTCACCGTTAATGTTACCCTCGAAAAGCGAGAGGATGGCTTGGATTAGAATCAAGAGTAAATGTCGCTAAAGTTTCTTATAATACAATTAAGGCTGGTACCTTATTGAAAGGTTCCAGCCTTTTTAGTTCTAAAACCTAGATAAAATGAATCAAGACACTAAAGATAAGATTGAATTCTCTTCTGCAGTGATGTGTATAGCATCTGCTATAGCTATCGGTATTACAAGTATTGTTATCAGCCAGGCACACGATATTGAAGCAGGTGTGTTAATCTTCATAGCCCAACTGCTTATCTTCGCTGCGTCAGTATATCAAATAAACTATAAAATATATCAATATGGCGAAAGTAATAAATCAAAAGACGATAAAAAGTGACTTCTTCACTCTCGAAGAATTCACACGCTCCTCAACCGCAAAGAGGTTGAAGATGGATAATACTCCAGATGATGTGATTATCCGAAACATACAATATGGTGTGCAAATGGTTCTTGACCCTTTACGAAGAATTCTCCAAGCACCTATTATTATCACTAGTGGCTATCGGTGTGCAGCATTAAACAAAGCCGTAGGAGGTGTGGCCAACAGTTGGCACACGAAGGGAAATGCAGCAGACCTCAGAATCAAGGATGAGGAAGAAGCTGAAGCAATATTCCAAATCTTGAAAACACTACCTAGCGTTGATACGGTTCTCTTCGAGCACTCGGCAACTGCTATTTGGATCCACGTCCAATGGGACATGGAACGAACACCAAGACATCATTTCAACTTTAATTATCAAGCAAAATGAAAAAACTCCTCTTTATAATTTTTCTGTTTGCTCTAATAGGATGCAAAACTAAACAGACTATCGAGCAAGAAAAAATAGAAACGACATCATCTATGCAAAAAATGACTGTCACTGATGATAGCAGTATTATCACAATCGTATATGATATGCTAGATGGATTTGACACTACCAGGTACAACACAAGTCCTGGAAAAAATGATACGACCAACTCTCCAAAACCGCCAAACATACGACAACATCGAAAAGGCAAAATAGTGATTACGAAGACGGCCAAGAATACAATATCTGAGAAAAAAGATAGTACTGCAATAAGAAAAAACCAAAAATCACCGAAAAAAGTAGCTAAACACGTTAACAATTACACCCTCTTGAAATGGGCGATAATTACAATAGTGATACTAATTTTGGTGATTTATGTTAAAAAGCGATGTTGGCTTTAAAAAAAGCCAGATAAAATTTGGTGCGAAACTAAATAAAATCGTATCTTTGCACCGTCCACTGAGGATATAAGCAACGCTGAGGAGCGACTTAAAACGGCAGTGGTCGCACGATAGCAGATAGCCGTGGAACGAAAATAAACCCTCGTTTCACGGCTTCTTTCTTTTCTGAATCTAATGTCAGATTTTAAGAAAGTCTACTTACCTTAATCACCCTTAGAAAAATGGGAAGGTACTAACCAAGAAAAATCTCAGGAACTTATAATTTTTTATAAAAAGAATATTATATAGGACCTTTTTTTGCGTAATCTGGAAATTTTAGTTACCTTTGCACGAAAAGCACTACTTGGCATGAAAATTCAAGAAGTAATGAAATGATTTGTGTTCTTCAGCGACCCAGATGGTTTGCCGATAGAACTGTATGAAAAAGAATAATTTAAATTAATACAATGAACATCAAGTCAATAGGTAGTAAAATCAAGGGAAATCCTAAGATGGTAGAGGGTACGGTATATTCCATGCTCATCATCTGTAGCATTTCCCATTTCTTGAATGATATGATTCAGTCGATTATCCCTTCCATCTATCCGATTGTGAAGGATAAGTTCGACTTCTCGTTTGCACAGATAGGCATCATCACGCTGGTCTTCCAGATGACGTCTTCCATCCTGCAACCTTTTACGGGGCTTTATGCTGACAAGCATCCCCGTCCCTATGCTCTTTCCCTCGGCATGTGCTTCACCTTGGTGGGCTTGCTCCTGCTGGCTTTTGCCGAGAATTATTTTCTGATTCTCCTGGCTGTGAGCGTTGTCGGTCTGGGCTCATCCGTGTTTCATCCCACAGCTTCAAGAGTGGCACAGATGGCATCGGGAGGCAAGAAGAGTCTGGCACAATCTATCTTTCAGGTGGGCGGCAATGGCGGATCGGCAGTAGGCCCGCTGCTGGCTGCCATCATCATCCTGCCTTTCGGACAGCATGCCATCTCCTGGTTTGCCCTTGCAGCCCTCCTCGCTGCCATCATCATGGTAAGATTGGGCGTCTGGTACAAGGCACGACTGGCTTACGTGGTGAACCATCCGCAGAAACAACCGCTTCTCAATACCCATATTTCCAAAAGGGTGAAGTATTGGGCACTGTTTATCCTCATCATGCTCGTGTTCTCCAAGTATTTCTATACGGCATGCATCACGAGCTACTTCACCTTCTTCCTGATGGATAAGTTCGGAGTTTCGGTACAGACTTCACAGCTGTGTCTCTTCGTGTTCCTTGCTGCCTTTGCCATAGGAACAGTGGCAGGAGGAATGCTGGGTGACAAGTTCGGCAGAAAGTATGTCATCTGGTTTTCCATTCTGGGAGCAGCACCTTTCGCCATCGCCATGCCTTTCGTCAACTTCACGTGGACCATCATCTTTACCTTCCTGTCAGGATTGATCATTGCCTCGGCTTTCTCTTCCATCGTGGTATATGCCACCGACCTGATGCCAGATAAAGTAGGACTGATAGCCGGCATTTTCTTCGGACTGATGTTTGGTTTGGGAGGTTTGGGCTCTGCTTTCTTCGGCTGGTTAGCAGACAAGACGAGCATCGAGTTTATCTTCCAGGTGAGTGCCTTCCTGCCATTGCTCGGAATCATAGCAGGATTCTTGCCGAATACACAGAAGAAAAGCGTTGAAGAAACGGATGAAAACGCAAAGTAAATGAAAGACTAAAATGATAAGAGAATATTAACAAATGGAACAAGAAGAAAAGAAACAGAAATCTCAAGCTGCAGAGAATCAGGCATCCTGCTCGTCTCTGCAGCCAGTTGCACCACATCCTTTTATTTCTGTCATACCGCTGGCAGTACTTATCACCCTCATCGTCCTGGTTGTCAAAATCTTCCCTGATGATGCCCTGGCTGGTGCCTCTCAGGTGGCCCTCATGATAGCCACAGCCGTTTGTGTAGCACTCGGTATGGGCATCTATAGGATGAAATGGAATATCTTTGAAGAGATGATCAAAAAGACCGTGGGCGATGCCGGAGTATCTATCCTGATCCTGCTGCTCATCGGAATGATGTCAGCTACCTGGATGATCAGTGGTGTGGTACCCACATTAATATATTATGGTGTACAGATCATGTCGCCAACCTTTTTCCTTCCCTGCGCATGCATCATCTCCAGCATCATTTCTGTGATGACGGGAACCTCATGGACCACTATTGCCACCATCGGTATTGCTCTGATGGGAATCGGTGATGCCCTGGGAATACCAGCCCCCTACACCGCTGGAGCTATAATCTCCGGTGCCTATTTCGGGGATAAACTCTCGCCTATGAGCGATACCACCGTCCTTGCTTCGAGTATAGCCGGAGCGGATCTCTTCTCACATATCCGCTATATGCTCTATACTACCATACCAAGCATCCTGCTCTCGCTGGTACTCTATCTCATCATCGGACTCTGTTATGATTCCAAGCCAGTGGATATCAGCCAGTATCTTACCGGTCTGAGCCATGGATTCAATATCTCTCTGTTTACCATGCTGGTTCCGGCTTTTACAGGATGGCTCATCTACCGCAAGACTCCATCTCTCATCACCCTTTTGCTTTCAGCCCTTTCAGCATGCATCTGTGCCCTCATTCTCCAGCCGGAAGTACTTGTAGGGATAGCAGGTGAAGACAGCATCTCTGCCAAAAGCCTCTTTGAAGGAATCATGACCACCTGCTATACCCATAGCCAGGTAGATTGCGGCATGGCTAACATCAATGATCTCGTAGCTACCCGAGGTATGGCTGGCATGCTCAATACTATCTGGCTCATCCTCTGTGCCATGTGTTTCGGTTCATGTATGGTAGCCAGCGGCATGCTTCACGCCATTACCCACATGCTCCTGAAAAGCATCCACAGCACCGTATCACTTGTCTGCAGCACCGTGACATCAGGTGTCTTGCTCAATCTCGTTATGGGCGACCAGTTCCTGAGCATTATTATGAATGCATCTATCTATAAGGATGAATATGCCGAACGAGGCTACCGTCCGGAACTCTTGAGCCGAAGTACAGAGGATAGCGCTACCGTAACGAGCGTATTGGTTCCATGGACAGCCTGCGGTATGACGCAGAGTACGGTTCTTGGTATCCCGACACTTGTCTATCTCCCCTTCTGCTTCTTCAACATCATCAGTCCTTTGATGAGTTGTCTGGTTGCCATCCTTGGCTTCGTACCCAACCCACAACCCAGGGAAAACAAAGCATCTGCAGCAGAAGAGTCTGATATCCATTAATATGAATAGGAAAAAGAACGCAATGGTATATAAAAAAGTGGTTGAAAGAAGTAAAGAGTTAGGATTCTTGCACCACCACTTTTGCCTTTACCCTTGTCAGCAATGGTCATTCTTATCTTACGAACGCCACCACCAAGGTCATCTCCAACAAGAGGATTCTTGTAAATTTCATCTAACCAAGCATCATAGTCAGATTTCAATGAATGATATTTTTTAGCCAAACGTTTAAACTGTCTTTTAAACTCAGAGCCATATTCAACATGTATTTTCATGTCAATCTTCCATTTCTAAATCTTTTAATAAATCCCTTGCATCTGGTAGTTTTCTTCCTTCCAACTTTGCAAGTTTCACTTCCTGCAATGCTCTTGTCAAACTTTCCTTCACAAAAGCTTGCTGCTTCTGTGTCTTTGTCAAGACAGGCTCTTTTACAACTGTAGTTGACACAACACCACGAAGCATATTAATAGCCTTACGAATGTTTTGCAGAGGCTGGTTAGTATCTACCGTAACTAATATCTGTTTCATAATCTTCTCCTTTTAAACGTTTTACTGAATTAGGTTGCAAAAATACTTTTTTCCCCTCACACCGCCAAACTTCTTGCATTATTTTAACGTTAAAGGTCTATATTCCAGTCCATTCTTGTCATTATCATCAAACCATTTCTGAAAATCCTAGACAACGAACTATAAGATGTCTATATATTTATTTCACTTGCTTTCTTCGTCTTTCTGTCCAAAAAAATATGATTTTATGTCCAGAACTCTTCTTCGCCAGTGGGTTGCATCTTGCCACCGCACTTTGGGCAAGTATGCATATCCCACCTGTGAATCCTGTCAGAACCACATCTTAGACATAGCCTTCCTACAAGAGAACAATTCAACACCCAACTTGCATTGGATATCTTGCCAATCTATACCATCATCGACATGATAGAGACTGTAGAATAACCCATAATATAATGAAAGAGAGTCCTTTAAAAAACCGGACTCTCTTTTAATACTGAGCTCCTTTAAACCAGTCCGTTTAAATCAATGGAATATTTGGTAGGCAGCTTCTGCTCCTTCTTGATAAACATCAGCATGTAAATAGGGAGATAAGTGATTTTTCCCACCTTCTTCACATTATCATTACACAGCACATAGGCTTTAGAAATCTGATAAGTTGTTGAGTTCATCACATTCGTAAGCGCTTTGTGACGCTCATAATCCTTGCCCGATTTAACCTCTATCGGCAACACCTCACCATTTTGCTCTATCACAAAATCCAGTTCACCCTGGCGCTTGTTGTTATAATAATACAACTGGAAACCGTGCGCCCAGAGCTCTTGTGCTACGGCATTCTCATATACCGAACCAAAGTTGATGGACGGTTCGTTATCCAAAATCTTCAGTTGAATGCCATCCGCATAAAGACTTGCCAAAAGACCAATATCTGCCATAAACAGCTTGAATAAGTTTCTGCTGCTCGACAAAATCAACGGCACAGTAGGCTCCTCAACATTATATACCGGCAAAGCTACACCGGCATCCTTCAACCACAAGAAACTGTTCTGATAACGTGCAAACTTGATGTTTTCATTCAGGTTCTTCAATATGAAACGCTTGTTCTTGGCATCAAGCTCAGCAGGGATCCTGTCAAAGATTTCCTGAATATACAATTTATGGTCAGGGTCATATTTCGCTATATCCTGCTTATAGAGACGTATGATAGCCTGCTGCTCTGCCATTACATCTTGCAGATTATTGGTAGCCAGATATTTATCAACAGCTGCAGGCATTCCACCTACTATAAGATAAAGGCGGAATACCTCCATCATCTTTTCATGGATGAATTCATCTACAGCAGTCCCTTCAGTAAAATGCTTCCTCAAAGCATCTATAATTCTATCGTTGATACCAACTGCTGTAGCAAACTCCTCCAAATCAAGAGGATACATATCTTTCACATCCATATATCCCACTGGTGCAGAACGGAGATTCTTGATCTCCACACCCAATAGGCTACCGCTTAAAACATAGCGATAGCTCCCCTCTTCCACCAGAAATTTGATGGCAGTTACGATTTCCGGGCATTCCTGCACTTCATCAAAGAACACAAGGGTACTGCCCTTGATCAAATCCTGGCTGGTCACAGTGGAGAGACGCAACAAGATGTCCTGACTATTCTTCGCCTTGCTGAAGACCTTTACCAAGCCTGGATTTTCGATGAAGTTGATTTCTATGAATCTTTCAAAATGTTCATGACCGAAACGACGGATAGAATATGTTTTTCCTATCTGTCTTGCTCCTGTCAACATCAAAGCTTTCTTATTCGTTTCGAAGAAATCAGCTAAATATCTGTCTATCTTACGTTTAATCATATCCTTGTCCCCTTTTCTATTATTAAACGGACGTATTTTGTCCGCTTTTCCATGGCAAATATACGATAATTTGTCCGTTTTTCCAAGGTATTTACGCATCTTTTTGTCCGTTTTTTCAAATTTTAACAGTTTTCCTTGTAGCAGTTCCCCAAAGTGGACACAAAAAATGATTATTAATTATTTATATTTT
>OGGD01000349.1_pt1 | contig 37268 bp, 38 predicted proteins | sample 1571091 | NCBI WGS metagenome assembly OGGD01 (sample SAMEA2582073, study PRJEB24529) | metagenome | biome: Human gut stool | place: China | collected 2011
TTCATCTGAGCCTTTTTCTTTTGCTCAGTTTTTTCATAGGTCATTTGACACTATCCAGGTGGAGCATTTTGGATAACAGATCAATAACATATGATTTTCCTCCTTGGATTGAATTTCTATCAAAACTAGATCACGATGCCGTTGCAGTGATCTACCTCATGCTGGATAATCTGGGCAGTCCAGCCTATATATTTGCCGTGCTGCTTCTTAAAATTTGTGTCCAGATAGTCCACTTCAATTTCTTTATATCTCGTGCATGGTCTTACTCCATCCAGCGAAAGGCAGCCTTCCTCCGTCTGAAAAGCCCCGGTTTTCTTTGTGATCACTGGATTGATCATTGCAAACTGAAATGGTCCTGCTGCCACTACAATAATATTTTTGCTCACTCCGATCATGTTCGCCGCCATCCCGACGCAATGATCTAAATTTGCTCTTAAAGTATCCAACAGATCCGTTATCACCTGCTTGTCTGCTTCGGTCGCGTCCACTGATTTCTGCGCAAGAAACATTGGATCGCGTGTGATTTTCTTTACCATTCGTTGATACTCCTTCCCCATTTCAAATTCTCTTTGCAATCTCAATTGCAACATATAATTTATCCATATTATGATTGGCATCCGCAAGCCCGGAAACATCATAAACTGCCTGATCTAATACATCCCCGGTAACCAGAAAATTATATAACTCCCATCCATAAAAGTCACAGACTGCCTGAACTCCGGCAAGTTCCATCTCCACAGCAATGCAGCCTTCTTTTTTTCTCGCATCAAATTTGGCTTTTGTTTCCCGATATATTGCATCCGTTGTCCAGACTTTTCCCAAAACATTCGGAAGTTTTAATTCATCAAATATCGCTTTGACTGTTTTTGCATTTTTCACCTCTATGTAATCTGCCGGAGGCGCATAATGATAACTTAGTCCCTCTTCCCGATAACTGTGTGTCGGTATCACAAATTTACCTGTTGTCAGCCCACTGTCTAATGATCCTGCCGAATCAAACATAATAAACTTCACAGCACCAGTAAGCCAGTTTACATCTATTACATCTCCCCCTGCCAGCGCAGAACCGATATGACTTAAATATCCGGCAATTTTCATTCCCTCTATGTCAAAAACATACACTGGTGTAGTCCCATTGCAGCATCTTATCACACCAACTTCCTGATGCTCATATGTATCAAGCATGTATTCAAATATCAGTTCTGAAAATACGATCATACACTTATCGCATAAATGTTTTTGTTCGCCATAAAAATCTTTTGTTCCAAATAAAACCTCTGAATTGTCAAATGCATCTGTTATCATTTTCATCCTCCCATTCTGCTATAAACTCACTCTGTCCATTTATTAAAAGCTTTTTCTTCTTCATATCCACTCTCCATACTGCAAAACACATCTTGGAGCAGCATGTCCAAAATTCACATTCCTGTCTTTCGATTTTCCTATCATTACTGCGTTCTTAAATAGAACCAGATTAGAACCATTTGATAAAACAAATGCCGGAAGCCCGCATAAATACAGGCTTTCGGCATTTCTGTCCGTTATTCAAACTCTTTTTCGGGTTCGATTTTTCATGTTAATCTGATGTTATCATGTATCATGATCGTATCATTTTGATACGTTTTTATTTTTTGTTAATGTGGTTTCAAAGCTGCTGTACCCAAATTGTACCCATTTACATAAAAACAAATATATATATATTTATATATTGCTCAATAATGTTGATATCCATATAAGAAGCACATAGAAACCTATAAATGCCAACAAAACACCTACAACTTTTATCCGTTGTTTCCAATTCATTTTAGACCATAAATCAACTATTTCTCCCACAAAATTTTTTGCTTCTTTTATATCCGACCGAATCATTTCTTCATTTTTTTCATATTGTTTGTCAACTCCTTCAAGATATTTCTCTACTTCATCTTTTTTCTCTTCTTTCAATTTTTTGTACATACTTTTATAATTACTTATTGCGCTCTCCGCAAAAGCAATTTGCCCAATTGCGAAAATCATTATATCATATATGTTTCCTACGTCATCAGATGACATATCCATCATGGAAGTAATATATATAACTAATAAAATCAAAAATTGCACTATTGATGCAATTGATTTCACCCTATAAAATTTCACTTCATCAATAACACATTCTGTTAATGGAATGTATATAAACAAAGATATAATTACAAACCCTATGATTAGGGTCTCTGGCAGATTAAACTTTAACGCCTGTGCAATAATATCTATTTCTTGACACAATGCTGAAATCAAAAATACTATTACAAATAAAATTACTATAATTTTTATCCAATTATATTGGTACCTCTTTCTCTTGCTTATTAAATAATAATAACTCAATAATACTTCGCTATAATTATCTTGTCCAGTTCCCCAGTTTAACAATATAATCAAAATTACCGTACTTACCACTACACTTAAAATTCTAGCAAAATCTGCGCCATTATTCCCTATGCAATTATATAGCAAAAATGCCTCTAATATGTACAATATCAATGCTAGACCAAGAACAAGCAAAACAAGCAAGATTATCCCAACAATAATTCTATGTCCAAATTGCTTTTTTCTTGTTGCATATAGCCATTGCAAACATTTTTCAACAATGTAACTTATTATATACTTAATATCATCCATCTCTATGTAAATTTCTCAGCTGTATGCTTTTCTCCACTTCATAAATTTTATTATTTCCATGCGTATTATCGACGTAAATAATCTTTCATTATCTTTATTTACCAAACAATCACAATATATCTGCTCCTTGGTACATAATGCCACTTATACAGATTTTATCTCCTATTTCAATAAATCAAAACATCTCGCTTTCAATTTATGCATTTATCTATAGCAAAAAATTTATATATCTGGTGTAATTGTTTTTTCTTTAATATAAGAATCTATTTTATTTTTTTCACAAAAATCAATCACTTGCTCTGCCTTTTCATTATAAAAGTGTTTATGCTGCGGATATCCTAGTGAAACCTCTTTACAATAATTCGTTCTACCAAAAATAATTTTATCAGTAAATGACACAGCTTCTAAAAGTTCATTTATATCCTGATCAATCAAATTAGGTGTAGGATATGGCTCCATACTTATCCATGTCTTACACCCAGAATCATGCAACGCTTTTAAAGCATCTATTCTTTGCTGATAAGGCGCTGCATACGGCTCCATTTTTTCCCGATATTTTTCATCTAAAGAAATTAATGTAATGCCATACTCATTATCCTTTGAATAATTCTTTTTGTCTCCCAATTCAAGCGGAAGTATTCCCTTCGTCAAAACTGTGCATTTTATCCCATTTAAATTTAGAAGTCGAATCGCATCTTTACTCATTTTAGCAATTTCATCAAACTCATACATAAAAGGATCTGTGGTAAAACACAGTTGAACTGATTCTATTCTATTTCGAAGCTTTGGTATTTCACTTTGAAGAAGTTGTAATGTATTAGATACCAAATATGGTTGCAGCCATTGTTCATAAGTATGTATTTGTCCAAATCTTTTTTTTTGCAAGAAAGCATAACATGGAAATTTACATCCGTGAGCACATCCCAAAACATGATTCATTGTATAATCGCCGTATTCAACACCTGTTTCATAGAGCATTGACTTTCGCTGAATATAACCAGCCACTCGCTTCATGGTTGCAACCTCCTAATTATTACATTGTGATTCCCCTTTTCGTCCATAAATTTTAATGGCTTGTTTGTCTTCTCCGAAAATTGAGGTTGTCTCACAATCTGTATATATCCATCTTTTTCTAATTCTTTAAGAGCATCATTAACCATGCTAATGTAACCTATCAATCCATATTTTACATAAAATTCTGCAGTTAGCCTACTCAAATGCACTCCCGTGTTATAATTTAATAAATGCTCTTTCATTTTGTCTTTAACATCCTGAATAGTGATTTGTTTTCCTGAGCTATCAGTGCTTACATCTGACATCAGATCAAAAATTGACATCTGACCTTCGCCTTGTATATTTAAAACTAACTCATCTGTACGATTTAACATATTCTGTGCCATCAATAAGCAACCTTCTTCATGGTTACATACATGTATCATTCGATATTTAGGATGATTTGTTTTCTTAATCTGTATTGGCATATCTAGAACATATGAATATCTCTTTCGTAATTGTTTTTTATAACCTGCGGATAGTAATTCTTCTGCCTGATATCCATCAAATTTCCCCATATTAAAATCCCTAACTATCTCCTGCCAATAAGTTCCATCCGCAATCTTATTAAGTAAATTGATAGATTTTTGATCTGCTTCCACTTGTATAGGTGAATACTCAACCAAATCCTCAAGATCTGTTAATGCACGATCTTTTGTATAATCAACTTTTAATGCACGGCAGGCCTCTCTAAAAAAGCCAAAGGAATTAAAATTTATTAGCATTTCAAATGATGCAAATTCAAAAGTTGAAAATATATCAAACAATTCAGAGTCTAATGCCTGAATACCATATGGATCAATGTACAAAAATACATTAACATTTTTCTTGGTTTTAAGAATTTCAATAATTTTTTCCTCATATTTACCCGAAAAAATAGCAGGCTTCCAATAGCAACTAGAATAACTAGACAAATTTAATTCAAGATCTGATGCGTAATTTAAATCAATAAAACACATATCAATCTGAGCATTTTCTGATCTTGTCTGCGCAATACAATCCTTGCGTATATCAAGTGCAATAATCGGAGAACCTGGTTTTCCATCATCAAATCTACCTTTTCCAGAAAAGCAATCCACATAAAAAATTGGACGTTTTGTCATCAAAACTTTTTGAAAATATGGTTTTAAATATGCTCCCAATAATGTATCTTTAATCTCCGACCAATCTTTTTTCTCTTTAAAAAAATCTCTATTATCCTTCGACATTAAATATCTCCCAACCTTTGATAAAGTCTTCAGAACTTAACATATCATCAATACATCGCAAGTAATAATTAATCTCTTTTGTTCAGGGCATAAAACCTTATCTAGAAAGCATTTTATTATATCGTAACAACTTTCACCTTTAAAGCCCTTATCCTATCTTCATTAATTAATATACGTTTATTACCTACTTTTTACAGAAAAAATTGTTGTATATTCTTCAATTATAACTTCTCTGTTTAGTTTATAGGTGCGTATCAAATTATTGATTTTTTCCACGTTTTTAAAATTATTTTTCTGACACATTGCCACAGCAAAACCTCTTACATTTTTTTTAAATTTTTCTAATAATTCAGGAGTCATAATCCTAATTTCTGAAGTTGGAGAACATTCAAAACCAAATACCCTACTATTATGAATCATCACAGGAATACATTTTACTTGTTCATCTTGATACAAATTCTGAAACCACGCATAGGATCCATTCAACTGATTACAATCATGTTTACTAATTGTATCCGTTGTCGTTTCGTTTTTACACTCTATAACCAAATAATTGCCAGAACCTAAAATAATAAAATCATCTGGTCCTTTTCCCACTTCTCTTTCTGGTTGTCTTGCTCCATATCCAATTATCGAAAATACATCTTTTATTGCATTTTCAAATTTCTTTGACGTCCCTTCTAAGAACTTTAGGTCATCCATAATAGCATCCATATATAATATAAATTTATTTTCATCAAAATTTAACGCATTAATTCTATCAATAATATTCCTTGACTGTTCTGGTAAATTTCCCGATACTTTCAAAAACTGTATTCCCTCAATAGGATTCAAAACATCCATATTATCTTTTTTAGCAGATTTCAGTATTTGTTGTGCTTCACTTTGATCTATAAAATTTGTATATTCTGCTAAAATTTGTTTATAGTATCCTTTTACTCTAGCATTTTTTTCTTCGTTGACTAAGCAATTAATACTTTCTGCCGCTTTTACATAATCACCATACATTCCATAGTCAAATGCTTTCCTTGTCATTTTTGCCATGTTACTAATATTAACTGAATAAACATACTCTACACTAGCTGTAGCATTCTTACATATCTCAATCCAACTAGGATCTCTATGAAGAATATAATCTCCTATACCCATAATCTCATCTATTGATTGTCCTTCAATTTGCTCACACATTTTCTCAGATAATTTAAATTGTGCTCTCGTCGCACTGCTAAAATAATTATATCCATCATCAGCATACAAAACATTCGTCAGCTGATTCCCTAATAAATAGATTAAGCAATAATCATTACTCGACCGTACTCCTCTTCCCATTCCCTGTTCAATTCTTTGTATTTGCTCACGTTGAATTCTTTCACTTTTTCTAACAACTTCATGTTCATACTTATCATTCATATTGCTTATATTCGGGAGTCCATCTATAACTAAAATTCTACAAGAATTATCAGGAAGATCAATCCCATCATATCTATTCACAATTACATATAAACCATGACTATTTTCTTTAATATGGCTAACACCTTCAGAAATATTTCCAGACGATAAAACTACACCCCCATTACTCTCCCAATATTTTGACATTGCAAACGAAGGAACAAGTACAACAACATTATATTCCTTAGCTTTTTCAATAAGTGCATTTCTCATTTCCATTTCAGTTAACTCTTTATTAATTAACTTAGGTACAACTATTAATCGCTCTCCAATGTCATTCGCTTTTTCAGGGGTAATAACTCTCATATCTTCCTTAAAATCTACTCCCATTACTGTTGCAAATGGGCTATCATCTGGCAATGTAGCACTCATATAAATTCTTCGCTTTGCATCGTCAAAACTTTTAATTTTGTGTATAGGTGTACAATTAGGTACAATACTAATACCTTTAGCAGAAATATAACAATGAGATAATTTTATTGAATCTTTCACAAGATCCAACTTAAATTTGATAAAATCCTTTTCTCTATTTTCACATAACAATTGATACATTTCATGACTCTTCTCTTGCCAACTCCAAAATGGTACTAACATATTATCATAAATGTTTCTATCTTCTACAATTTCAGCAAAGCGCCCCTCGGCTTGTACATTCATCACATCATAAAATAATGCAATAATTTGCTCATATAATGAATCTGTCCTAGGAACTATTATAGAAAATTGTTCTTGAATATTTCCAATACATGCATGCATATCATCAATAATGACACTTCCAATGTTGTAATTATTTTCTTCTCTAAGTCCAAACACACTCTTTCCATTAACCAATTTTTGAATAGTTGTCACTAAAATCGCTCTTTTACGCGAATAATCCAAATCCGTTTCTGAATCAATAACCTTAATCCCTAATTCTTTTGCTTGACTAATTACCTGTTCAACCAAATACTTATCAGGAACAACATACATAGCCGGGCCTATACCTTCATTCAAACAACTTTGTAAAATCATTAAAGCCACAACGGTCTTTCCACTTCCCGTATTCATTTTTATAATTGTATCTCTATTATTTCTCTGCTCAAACCATTGCTTCCAAACTTCGCCTTGCACATCTCTTGGATACTGATATTTTTCCGTTTTATTTGTTAATCCCATGAAGATATCTCTTGGATTAATCTGTTTTTGAAATGTATTTAATCCCAACTGTGTAAAATCTATCATATTTTTACCCTCCACTTTATCCAAACACCCTCGTAATATCCTGATACCAATTTACCACCCGATAAATCTCTACTACCTCTTTACCAACCTTATACAGCACGACATAATCTTTCCACACCACATACTTATAATCCGTCTTAAAACTCACACGCTTAGACAAATCTACACCAATGTAAGGAAACTGCTGTATATTCTCAAACTGGCTGTAAATCTCCTGTATTGTTTCCAATGCTTTATCTGCATTATCCTCAGCAATATAATCCTTAATAGATTTCAAGTCCTTTGCCACTAACGGATTAATCCGAACTTCATCATGTTCTATTCTCCCACCATTGTCTTTAGTTCATCCAATGACAACCAACCTTTTCCATCCTTGACAGCCGCCTCTGCCTCTTGCAACTTTTCTAAAAGTTTCTTTTCTGCTTTGTCACGCTCGTAATCTTCTATATCCATCACCACAAATCTGCCCCTACCATTTTTAGTAAGGAAAACCGGCTCCCCCACTTGGCAGTTCTTCAACACTTCATTGTAATTTCTCAAATCAGATACCGGTAATATATTTGGCATAGTTACCATCCTTTCCAAATCAATACTATGTTTCATCTTTTATTATAGCCAAAAACGCTGTAAAAATCAACGAAGGTTTTTACAGCGTTTCCTTTATTTGTAGTGTCTGATTAAATCGATAGCCAACTCCCCACACTGTCTGTATGTAAACAGGCTTGCTTGGATTGTCCTCTATCTTTTCCCGTATGTTGCGGATATGGCTCATAACAATATTATAATCGCCATAATATGGTCCTTTCCAAACCCTATCATATATCTGCTCTTTACTAAATACTATTCCGGCATTTTGAGCCAACAACAATAAAATTTCAAATTCTGTATATGTCAAGTCAATTTCATTTTTTTTACGAACTACAATGCGCTTACGCTTATCAATATAAAGTCCCTCAAAACAAAGTTCCCCTTTATGGACAGCTTTATGTTTCAAAACCTCTATATCTTCACTCACACACGATATAATACGGTTGATAATATGTTCTTCGTCATCTTCAAATGTTAAAATTAGAATCTTCCCAAATGATCACCCCATTTCACATCCTGTACAAGCCAATTATTTTTATGCAAATTGTTTTGTCTTATAAGATACCAATCCTTTTACCAAACACCCTATGGCAAAACAAACATTTATTCCCAGTACAATATACCAAATCTCATATATGTCATTTACAATTCCCGTCATGACAAGAAAAATCGGCATAGAATCTACTATAAGCCAAATGATTCCCCCGAAAAACATCCTTATCAATACAGGAAGTCCCCAACATACAGCCACAATAATTACTGCGCCAAAAGAGCTATCCTGATATGCAGAAACGCATAGTGTAATGGCGCATAACGATAAAAGCGCCTGAAAAGCTAATCCTAATAAAATGCCAAGATATTTCAAAAATAATACAGGTTGAAGCATATATTGAGAAAGTACCATCCAGGATATATTTTCAAATCCCTTCAAACCATATATCATCCAGCATAAGACCAAATTAACTAACACAAACCACATAAAAATGAAAATCGTGAATGTAAAAGAAGCCAAAATTTTAGCAGGAACATCTTTTCTTCTTCCTTCTTCCGTGCTAAAAATTAATGGCAGCATTTTCGTCTGGCTTTCCTCTGCGAAAATGGTAGACACCCCGCAAATAATCAATATGCTTCCTAAAATCAATCCAAACTGAAGCATTTCAACGAATACCTTCCATCCCGTTGTATATGCCAAATAAGGTGTTTTCCCAATTTCATCATAAACTTTTCCCAATTCTGTTTCCCCCAGAAAATACCTTTCCGTTGGAAGTACACCATTTTCCCATGCACCATTGGTAAAATATCTTGTAACAAAATCATTTAAAAAGTTTCCATCTCTCCACCCTGGCATATTTTCCTCAAGTTTTGCAGGCAAACCATATTTTTCAATTATTTGATTCACTTTTTCATCCGTCAAATTACCTTCAAATTCTTCCGTAATCTTCCGATTCATCTGTACTGCTTCATAACCGGAATAAAACTTCCCATCTACTGTCGATATTTCTCCACCGACCTCTGCAAACCCAAAATACAGAAGCAGCAATCCTGTCGCAACCAGCATTCCTATTTTAAATATTTTATTTTGAAAAAGTTTAAAAAGCTCCATCTTATAAAGTCGCATTTTTTTCTCCCCCTGTTATTTGTGTATGATAAAGATATGCATCTTCCAGTGTACTTTCCACATTTTCTGCACCTGCAACCGGCTGTCTTTCTGAAACAATTCTTAGTTCAACATTTTCTCCACTACTTCTCATATTGCTTACAATGAAGCTACTGGTTATCTGCCCTGCTTCTTTTTCAGAAACAATACACTTCCAAACACATCCTTCCACTTTGTCAGCAATCTCTTTCTCCGTTCCTTCTTGAATCAGTTCTCCATTCTTCATAATCAAAATACGGTCTGCAATATAATCTATATCAGATACAATATGTGTAGACAGTAAAACCATCCTATTTTTTCCAAGTGAACTAATCACATTGCGAAAGCGTACTCTCTCCTTTGGATCAAGCCCTGCTGTAGGTTCATCTAAAATCAAAATTTCAGGATTATTCAGAAGCGCCTGTGCAATTCCTATTCTTCGTATCATACCTCCTGAAAAAGTCTTCAGCTTTTTCTTTTTCACATTTTTTAACTCTACCATATCTAAAAGTTCGTCAATACGACTATCGGCATAGTCTTCCGGTAGTGCTTTCAATGCCGCCATATATCGCAGGAAACGTTCCTCAGTAAAATCACCATAATATCCAAAATCTTGTGGTAAATAGCCCAATAACCTACGATACTCTGCTCCCATACTGGCAATCTCAATATTATCGCAATAAATACTTCCCCCCGTTGGCTGCAAAACACCACAAATCAATCTCATTAATGTTGTTTTTCCCGCACCATTTTCTCCCAACAGTCCATACACACCATTTGTAAATGTATAATTGAATTTTCTGACTGCTTCTTTATCTTTGTATTTTTTTTGTACATCCATCAACTTTAATTCGTGCATAACACTTCTCCTTTTTCCATTTTACTAAGCAATTTTTTTATCTGCATTACAAATAAAAGTCCCGACACAAGAAAAGCTACTGCCCATATCCAAAGAGTTGTTACAAAAAGTGCTCTCGGAATCGAACCTATTACTCCATAACTTATTGATAAAAAGATGGCACTCATACCAAATGAAGATGAATTCCTTCCTCTTGTTTCCATTGATAAAATCCCTAATGCAGTTATGCTTGATACTAGATATGGAGTTAAGATATACAGCCCCACCTGTAATAATCCAACTCTCCAATGATAGTTCAAATAGCCAGCTATCAAAAACAATATCATAACATTTATCATCCCCGACAATACCAGCCATGCAGCAACACACTGTTTTGTATTGAAATAGCAGCTTTCTCCTAACTCTGCCATTTTTCCAAAAAACAATTTATCAATCACACTAATAGACGTTATGCTAAGAATACCTGATCCAACCATACATACAGTAATCATCTCATTTTGATTCAATCCGGTATATTGCAATGCTGTAATAAAAATAATTCCTAAACAGATAAGGACACCATAAACAGCAAAAAACAATTTATCCATGTACCAAAATTGATGAAGCAAAATATTTTTTGTAGACATCATCGGCGTTCTCTGCTTTTCCATTTCCTCAATCATTGCATGATAAGTCTTTTGTTTTCTTATTTCATCAACATGAACTTGCTCATCTGCCTTTGCAAAAAGAGTCTTTATCTCGCTATCTCTCATAATCATTCTCCATTAACTTTTTTAACTGATTTACACCTAATCGAAATCTTGACTTTGTAGTAGAAACGCTGCACCCCATAATCTTTGCAATATCTTTAAATTTCATTTCTTCATAAATACGCAGAATAATAACTTCCCTCGTATCCTGCGAAAGTTCCTTTAATAAATTTCTCAAATAAACGGCATCCTCCGTTTCGGTCAGCATATCTTTATTATTTGGAATTTTATCAATCTCCTCCCATTCGATGGCTGTTACTTTTTCTTTCTTATCCCGGAAATAATTAAAACATATATTTCTTGCAATAGTCAGGAGATAACCTTTGAGATTATGATGTTTATAGGAAGTTCCATATTTCATAAATTTCAAAAATGTTTCCTGAGCAATGTCGTAGGCATCATCCTCTGTTTGAACCATATATAGACAAAAGCGATAAATATCTGCATAATATCGTTCAATAATACTACCGACTGCCTCTTTATTTCCGCTATGTACTTTTTGAATCAATTCGCTGTCTTTCATAGCGTTTTCTCCAATCATAAAACGTCTTACATCTTATATAACCACTACAAAGTAAAAAAAGTTCACTATAAAATTGTTTTTTAATATTTTTTTGCCATTCATTCTCAAATACGCACAATAGCTCGCTTAATTCTACTTCCTGCAATTTATTATATAACTATTTTCCGCACCTGCGTTTACATTATGTTCAAACTGGTTGCCCTTTCAAAGCATTATTACTTTCTGCCTGTTCCTGCACCATGAGCAGATGTTTCTTTAGCTTTCCACTTAGTACCATACCCTGATAAATTCCACTTTTATATTCTTTCAGATAATGTTTCCGCATCAATCCGAACTTTCTCAGTTCTCCTTCCGGCTCTGGATCAGGAATTATGTTTGGAATCAAATAATCTCCACATTTTTCATAAGTCAAATTCATTGTACATTCCTCGCTTTCTTCAAATTTACATTTCCTGCTGCAATTTTTTCTTTTTATCCGGCATTTCCCGCTGTGTTATCTTTCTCTGTCGATTCTGCTCCGCTGCATCAACTTTTTTCTCTTCGAGTTTTTGCTTGAAGGATTTTGGTGCCAGCGATTTTACAAACTCTACAAACGCCTCTCCAAGTCCCCTTGCTGCCACAAACTGTTTTAACTTCTCTATCTGGTCAGTAAGAGTTACTATTTTCTTCTCCAAAGCAGATATTTTCTTTTCGTATTTTTCCAGCAAATGATTCCTTGATACTGCCCGGCTGAAAGCATCTATAATCTTATTCCAATCACTTTTCTTTACCTTGACATATTCCTCACCGCCAAACAGATTATTGACCGGAATTGCAATACTTTTCATATTCTTGGTTTCCGCATCTACTTCTTTTGAAATGGTCTTTAAGGTAGTTGCTCTCAGATCATGCTTCTCAAGTAATTCCTGATTGCTTTTATCCCTTGCCTCCAGTTCATCAATCTGCTTCGCCAAATCCCCGGCTTGTGTAGCAAGCGCCTTGTTATGTATCTCCATTTCCTCTGCCTGTTGTTCCAGTGCTTCCACTTCACGCATTGCAGCTTTATACTCCGGCAAGGTAAGGTTATCTCTTTGTATTCCTAGCACCTCTATGTCAATGCCTTTCTCCCGGCAAAGATCCGTCAAATAAGATCGTTCTCTTTGTTGCCACGCAACTGTCCCATTTTCCTTTTTACTGACCGCCTTTGCAAAACCCATCTGTTGTAGTGCCTTTGTAAGACTATTGCGTGTTTCCATGCCTGTTTTATATCCATGCGCCACTGGAATATAATCAATATGTAAATGCGGTGTTGCTTCATCCAGGTGCATAACACAATTGAACAGATACAAATTCGGATTACGTTCTTGAAAGGTTTTTGCATACTGCTCCAATATTTCAATGGCTAACTTTGCTTCCTCTGTAAGATTACCGTTTTCATCCACCACAGGAGTATCTTCTTTTTTCCCTATCTGAACGATATTTTCATAGAACGTCTTTTCCTTATTGCCGGAATTTTCTATCTCTTTCAGATAATTTTCTTTTCTCCTGTCCTTACGCCTTTGCGCTTCATTATAATCCATAAGTGCCTGCCCAAAACATTTTTCATACGCTTGTTCCAAAGATTCCTGCATATAAATTCGGTTCCAAGATGTCCGTTCGGGTACCACATTTTTGCTGATAAAATCACGGTTATTATGTGTAAGATGTCCTTTCCCTTTTGGAAAAGAAATTGTTTTTGCTCCCAATTATCTCACCTTCTTTCCTATCTTTTTTGCATGCCAGCTAACTACGGTTTTGTTACTTTTGTCAAAAGTAACGCCTTATTACCTTTGACACTGCGTATCAAAGGTAGGCGCTCTGCGAGGCTGATGACACTCTGCTCATTCCGGCAAAATGCCCCGTCATTCGCTATGGGTGACGGTACCAAATAAAACACTCTCGGTACCGTATCATAGGCTTCCACCTTGAAAGTGGATACCAAACGCCAAAATGGATTTCCATTTTCGGTACCGCCTATTCACCCATAGCAAGTGCCATTGACATCATGGCATCCGACATATCCGTCTCCGGCACTTGCTCCGTTTCTTCCTCGTACTGCTCTCTGTGAGGCGTATCCTCGCCCCAAACGGTTCTTAGGGCATATTCCTCAAGCTCCTTCGTCAACTGCCTTAAAAGTGCTTCCTGCATCTTTGAAATTCGATCTGCAACGCTTTCCTCAATATGTTCCGCTGTCACTTTCAACCCGGCATAAAAAGCCTCCTCCGAAAGCATCTTGTCGCTCGGAATATTTCCTTCGCTCAAAGCTTTCTTGGCTTTCAATAGGGAGAAGCACTGCTCCTCTGCTTCTTCAGCATCCCCCTTAGGTACCTTACCATCCAAAACCAATACAAAAGCATCCGAAAGTGCCTTTCCATAGGAGCTGTCCTTTCGGGTCAAACTCTGTAGGTACTCCCATGTCCGGCGCTGGTTCTCATCCTCCATACAAAAGCGAACGTTGCTTGATTTGTATGTTTTCCTCATGCAATTTTTCCTCTCATGCGCTGCTTCATTTCTGTCAAAGCCTCATAGCCCTTTGCATTTGCACAAATGTCGGAAATGACAGTTACATTTCCCTTTTCTGTCATATCTGAAAAGTGTCTCAGCAGACAGCCACCACCGCCAATGATATAGAGATGAACCAGATCTTCCTTATAGCCATGTGCCGTCAGCTTTTTCATGATTTCCTCTGTATAGACCATTGCTACATCATCAGTTCTTTCACCTATGCCATTTCTAAGCAGAGGTTCTATTAACATTTCCGGCACTTCCACACCGCCTCTCTTAGACAGCTCTTTCTGTATTTTTTCCATACAATGATGTACTCCGAATACTTCTGTGCTGATGCTCTTTTCAATCGGTCTGCCATCGTGAATTTCAAGAATGCTCATGGTTCCGTTGCCAATGTCCACCAGCATATTCATTCCCGGCATTGCACCTTGATTATGTACAGCCGCTAATCCCTGCGGAAAGATTTCCACACCACATAAATGCACCTTATAGCGTTCCTTTTGGAACATGAAATCTAGTTCTTTCTCCTGCATCAAATATGCTCTCCAATCGGCAGATTGTGACTTTACCCACGCAAGCGGAAGTCCTACTGCAAGCACGACTTCTGCTTCATGAAATCCCCGGAATTTCAATTTCTCTGCCAGTCCTGCCAATGTCAAAATATAAAAATCATCGGAATCTGTTTTGTTGCCCTGATATACCAAGTGGTTCTCGCCAATCACATAATATTTCTCCCGGTATTTTACAAAGTTGGTGCTGACAATCGGTTCCTCATCATACGCTTCCACTCCGGTAGTAAATACTCTGTGTGCGGTCTTGATATTCCCATACCCATGATCCAAACCGATATAAATTTTTCCTTTTGCTTTTCCGTTGTTCTGAATATAATTTTTCTCCATTAAAATATCCTCCTGAATATCCTGTTTACGTATCCGTTTACACGTTTTGTTTACAAATACTCTTTTGAAAAATTTCCGTTTACTCTGTTTACAAAGCCTCAAAGCCTTAATTTTACTGCATTCTTTTGTAAACCGGATTGTTTACATTTCCGTAAACGAACGCCTGTAAACAAAATTTGTAAACGCAACATAAAAAACTTTTATCTTTCATCAAATGGTATTACCACATCCTCCGGCAGTTTCTGAAACTCATTTTTCCCTGCCACCCTGCGCCACCCTCTTTGTGTGCCATATCCGGCAAATCTGTGGGAAGAAACCTTTTCCCACCCGACAATGCTGTGGTTCATGACATTATTGATTTCCTTCAGTTCCCAATCCTTTGGTGTGTCATACTCGTGTGAAAATGCTTCCTTGTAAATCATAATGCTGCATACATAATCCTCTGCCAGTTCATCCAGCCAGAGCTGTATCACTCCGACCTTTGCATCCTCCGGCATAAAGTCCTTCTGCATCTCCTTTAAGTATTCTTCCGTCTCCCTCGACAGCTTTAACTCATGAGAACCGTTCCGGTATAGTTCCATCGCTTCCGCCCACGCCTGACGTATGTATTCCCTTGATTCTTTTTCATCCTCAAGAATGTGCTTTTCCACCCGTTCCGGATGTACCAGCACCGGGGCAAATCTCCGGTTTCCTGTACGGTCAAGAGGGAGAAAATCCATATTGTTGGAAGTACCCACAAATACGCATTGTCTTGGTCTGTCCTCCGGGTGAGTTTCATAAGGAATTTTGTACGTTTCCTTTTGCCGGCTGATAAAAGACTTAATATCTTCAATGCTCTTGCCATTCACTGTTGCCATCATTTCCGACATTTCAATAATCCAATGCCCCTGCATCTTCCGATAGACATTATCATCATCCATCCGCTTCAAATCATCTGAAAACCATTCATCATTGATGGCTAGGAAGCGGAAAAATGTTGACTTTCCTGCTCCCTGCCCTCCTACAAGGCATACCATGATTTCAAATTTGCATCCCGGCTCATACACCCTGCGGATAGCTGCCAGCATCAAGAGCCGCATAATTTCTTTCGTGTAATCATCGTGATCAGCACCCAGATACCTGGGCAAAAGATTATCTATTCGTGGCAGTCCATCCCATATGATTTTTTCCAAACACTCCCGGATAGGGTGATACTTATTTTCACTTGCAACGATATTCATAGCCTTGTTGATGTTCCGGTCATTTTTTAGACCATAATTCTTTTCTAAGTACCAATGTATCTGATACACATCAGTATCCGTCAGGCTGGAAGATGTGCGCTGCCATCCCAGATTACCGACAATATCAATCTTTCCGGACAGCTCATTTTTTCTGATTGCCCCCTTCAACAACGGATCACGCTGAAATACCAACATACAGTTATTGATTGTCTGACAGATATTGCCTTTTTCGTTTCTTGCCAAATCTGCCCGAATATCCTCTACCGTGCTCATTTCCGTATCAAGCACTTCCCCGATTTCGTTCCATGATACGTTCTCTTCCGATTCTGACTCTCTCTGCAACTTCTTCCACCTCCTTCCTGCCTTTCATAAAAAGTTCCTGTTTATCCTCCGTATTGCCCATGCATAAAATATCCAGCCAGTAATTCATAATCGGTTCCGCATGAAGCATCCGTGCATAGTCCTCTGAAAAAATAATATCCGGCGGCTTTCCATTAAGGAAAATACCCATCTGCTCTATCAGTAATAAACCATCCCTTAAACTCTCAATACTGTGATTGCACCATCTGTCAAAACGCTCCCTGATGTGTATCAGCCTCTCACGTTCTGTCCGTTCTCTACGAATACGCGCCCTGTCCTGCTCGCTTAATTCCTTATTTCCTTTGACCTCTATCGGCAACCGGAAATCTTCTACAATCTTTAACGCCGCCTCATATTGCGATAAACCAAACATCCGGGAAACATAGTCAATCGCATCCCCTCCCACGCCACAGGCAAAGCAATGATAATTCTTATTTATCTTCATGCTTGGGTGCTTATCATCATGGAAAGGGCAACAGGCTAACCCATTTCTTCTGACCTGCAGACCATAGTTTTCCGCTACCTGTCTCGCCGTCAAATACTCCTTTACCTCTGAAAAAATATTCAATATGCAATTTTCTCCTTTCCTCCGGAGAAAGCCTTTGCTATAATAAATGTGTGTGTTGGATAGAAAGGCTTTATCTTTTTATTCATGAATGCCCTTGTTACCAGCAGGGGCATTTTTATTTACTTCAAGCAATTGTTTTACCAGTTCTAGCAGCACTCCTTCCTCTTCTGTATTGTCATTCTGTAAATGTGCCAATATCTGCTCCAATACTTTTGCCACGCTGACCGACATATAATTTCCGGCAATAACCGTTACCTCCTGCCCTAATACTGCTTTCCGGTAATATTCACCTTTCGATATCCCCGATAAAATTATCTTCGATTCCACTTGGCTTTTCTCTTCGTCACTCAGCCAAAAGGCAATTGTATTGCGCCTAAACCTGTCTTCTCGTTTACACGCCACTCTCCTCACCTCTTTCCACTTTTCCAAGTCTATCTACAATTTTTACCTGCGCATCCATAGACTGATGACAATAGGTTTCAATCGTAGTCGTAACCTTTCTATGCCCTAACCGTTTTGCAATCTCAACTGGGCTGAATCCCATCTGCACAAGCATACTTGCATGACTGTGACGAGTACAATGGACTGTAATTTTCTTTACTCCCGACAACTTTATTCCACGCTCCATTTCGTGCACAAAGAAGCTCTTTGTCCTTCCGGCAAAAAGACGTGTTCCCGGTCTCACATGATACAATGTCGCAATATATTCCTTAAGTTTCTCCTGCAATTCCTTATGTATCGTAATCACACGAACCGAACTTTCCGTCTTTGGTGCCGTAATCAGATCCTCTCCATCAAGCCTCGTCAAAGATTCGTCAACAGTTATGGTTCCCTGCTCAAAATCAATATCTTTCACCTGTAACGCCAGCAATTCTCCTATCCGCATACCTGTCCAAAATAAAATCTGAAATGCAATCCAGGAATCCTGCTTATCCATAATCGCATCTGAAAACTTCTGGAACTCCTCCAGCGTCCAATACGGTCGTTCATCCGCTTTACTCTTGCCCATGCTTCCGGCTTTTCGGCAAGGATTCGAACGCAAATCATAGAAATTTACTGCATAATTCAAAATCGCACTAAGCTGATTATGTATTGTTTTCAGATATGTGGGCTTAAACCCTTTGTCCATCATTTTCCCCTGCCATTTGCGTATCATGGGAGCTGTAATTTCATTAATTGGCGTCTTTCCGAAGTATGGTAGCACCTTGTCATTCATTACATACTCTTTTTGCTTCATGGTAGTTTTTCGTAAGCGCTTTTCCATATCTGCCTTATAAATCTCCCAAAAGTCCGCCAGCGTCATCGTCGGATCAGATGATTGCTGCAACATGAAATGTGCGTACCTTTCTTCTGCTTCTTTCTTGGTCTTAAAACCTCTTTTTTGTGATTTCTTTTTGGTTCCCGTCCAATCTGTCCAGCGATATTGTATCCGCCACGTACCATTGGGATCTTTCTATGCATTGCAGCTCATGCACTTACCTCCTTTGCTCCTCCGTACCATTTTTCCTTAAAATACTCCACCGGAATTTTTCCGGCGATTGTGAGAAATCCTTTACTTGCCAAATCCTTATTCATTTCTCTAAGGATTTTGTAGGCTTTCCCCATACTCACACCAAGCATTTTTGCAATGTCCTCCGCACTGTAATAGATTTTTTCGTTCATATTGTTTCCTCCTATTCTTGTATTTGTTTCTGTATAGTATCATTTTGTTTCGTTTTTTATAATATCGTAACTTTTGTTTCGTGTCAATATCTTTTTGCTTTATTTTTTTCTTCTTGTGTGTTATCCTATATTTGATATTGAACAGTTTTACAAAAAAAAGCTTTAGAGCAGGAGGCATGTTTTTATGACAGTCGGTGAAAACATAAGACGTATCCGGCAGGAACGTAATCTTACTCAAAGACAATTAGGAGAAATGGTTGGCGCAAGTGAAGCCTACATTCGTGCCTACGAAAGCGGCAGAAGAAATCCCAAGCCATCATCTCTTGAAAAAATAGCTGATGCTTTATCTGTCAATCCCGAAGTACTGGCGAACTCTGATTTTGATGGCATAAAAGCCATACACAGACTTTTTCAGATATTCCGGCAATATGACGGACACCTCTTTGAATGCCAGGATAAAGATGGAAACGATATGGTTGGAATCAGCTTTGGAACATTGTCTTTGATGCGATCTTGGTTAGACCGTTATGACGAATATATGGTAGAAGTTGAAAAATGCAATGAAATCAAAGATGTTAAGAAACGTGGGGAAGCTTTGCTAAAAGCTGAAGCGGACTTTAACCTTTGGATGGATATTTATCCGGAATCGGAACCATGGCAGGAACGGCTTAAGATTCAGAAGGCACATGATGAGGTTATGGATAAAATTGGGCTAAATTCAAAAAATACAAGGTAGGTGCTTCATTGAAATTATTACATTTATATATAGAAAAATACAAAAAATATGAAAAGCAACATATATTTTTCAGTAAAGATACTTCATCTTGTTATCAAAACGAACTATTTAATTCTATGCAAATTACCCTTTTTGCTGGTGAAAATGGTTCTGGCAAAACAACAATTTTAAGTTTTATAGCCAAAATATTTCGTTACATTCAACGTTTTAGAGATCGCATTCCTTGTGATTTTTCTCTTGCATATACAATTGAAACTGATAGAAAAGAGCATTCTATCATTTTAGAAAAAATAGAGAGCAACATAACAATATCAATTGATACTATCTTATATCATCTAATGAAATATGACATTCGCACAAAGTCATATAAATATGATTTATCAATTTATGATAAACAGATAACCTACGATGAGATTAAACCCTATCTTCCTGCAAATGTATTAGTTCTTGGGTTCGATGTTGACTATGACAGAATAAGCTATTCTCATAACTACTATGGTGATCGCCTTGTTAACTTTAGAAGCATAGACTCCGCATACACAACAAGCGCAATAGGTTCCGACTTTTCTCTTGGTATTTTGAATACAATATTGCAATCAACCCAAAATTTAGAATTGCAAAATATATTTAAGTGTATGGGATTTGAATTTGCCCCCTTTGTTGATGTCTATTTTAATTTTACTTCAGATGATTGGAATAGTGATTTAAACAAGTCAAAAATCGAAAAAAAATACTTTTACGAAGAATATTGGAAACATTATATCGATAAAGAGGTTGGGATGAATTCCAGAATTAATCTATCGATATTTTTTAGAGAGCAAAAAAATATCGACATACTTTCCTATTTTATTAATCACAATTATATTTATATAAATGAATTTTATATTGTAAAAAATTTCTCCTACATTCCTATTAGTGGTATGAGTACAGGCGAAAAATCATTCCTATATCATTTATTCTTTATAGTAGATAAAATACGCAACAACTCCTTGATTATTTGGGAAGAACCAGAAACACATTTAAACCAATTATGGTCAAGACAACTTATTCCTTTACTAACATATATGTTTAGAAAATATAATGTTCATTTTCTCTTAAGTTCACACGAGATAACATTAATTAATTGTTTATTTCCAAACCAAATTATTTTACTAAATAGTACAGATATTAAATACCCTGACTTTCAAACATTTCTAGCAAATGAAAATGAAATAATATTTAAGCTATATAAACCCAAGGTATACAATCCCTTTGAAGAATATATTATAGAAAAAATTAATTCTTGTAATAAAGATGATCTTAAAGAACTATTAAATAATATTGGGGAATCATTTTTGAAATTCCTTATATACCAACAGATAAATAAGTGAGGTACATATGTGGTTTGTAACAAACAAAACTAACTGTATAAAGCTCAAAAAATTTGAAAAAAAAGTAATCATTCCTTTATTTACCGAATTATTAAACTGCAAAAGGCAACCTGACTATTCTGACTTTGTTAAATATTTAAATGCAAAAAATATAAATAATCAGAATGATGCTTTGATTTATATATGCAAAAGGAAAGTAAATAAAATAAAATTTATCGATTGTGTTAATAAAATAATTAGTGACTATACTTATGAGCAAATAAGATGGTACTTTTATATATACTTAATACAGAACAAGCAAATAAAAGAAAAACAAACATCTATCGACTTTTTCAAAATTCCTGAACCTTTTAAAACGATTTTTATCGACTTCTTTTATAACAAATTTTTTTCAAATGATAAAATTTGGAGTTTTTTGGACACATCTAGTTTTTCTAGAAGTGATTTTCACAATAATTTTAAAAATGAAAACAGACTATTTGTCTGTCCATACTGTGACATCGACACAACCTTGAATATAGGGAATAATCAGATAGAACATTTTTGGCCTAAGAGCCAGTTTCCTTTTCTTGCAATGAATGCTCTAAATTTAATTTCAAGTTGTCATTCCTGCAATATGCCTTTTGAGGGTAAAGGAACTTCAGTTAGGACTCCCATATCAACGCCCTATACTAAACAAATTGGTAATTATGTTAAATTTATTATGAATATTTCAAAAGAACAAATTGATATTTCCACTAATTTACAAGATATAAGCAATTATGTGTATTTACTCAACCTAAAGAACCGCTATGCCAATCCTCAAATATATAATTATCTCCTTAACTTAGGAAATTCGTTATATAGCGACATAATTCAGTATGAAAATAATTTAGGAAAAAAAATAACAGATTCTGAGCTAAATAATTATATCACAACAGCCAAAAAACATGACAAAAAACACATACCTCTTTATTTTGCGTTGATGAGCATCTATAATAACTACGATAACTATATATTGTATTTACATAATATAAAATCATGAAAAACTATAAAATTAATATAATATTTTATAACACTTCAACCCATTTTATTGTTTTGTACCCAAATCGTACCCAACGCCATCTAAAAAATCCCTACAAAGCCCATAAATACAGGCTTTGCAGGGATTTATCTTTTTATTCAAACTCGGCTCCGTCGTATCAAAACTTAACGGAATTAATTAAGGTTTTACTTGCAATATGCCTTGTTTTTATTTCTATTACATAATTTCCATTGGCTTTCTGATAAACTGTTGCCAGAGTGTTGCCATGAAGTTATTATAGCAAAGGATCATAGAAAAGCAAAGACATCTTTTCTTCATACCTTTAATGCGTTTGATATACTTACCGCTTCCTACACATATTCCATAATACATCTTTTTGCTTTTACAGATTCTCTTTTCTTTTTATAATTATTTTTTCACCCGAAGAAAAATATACCCGGGGATATTCATTTCCAAATCCGTGTCCTGCTGCCGAATATGCTATATATCCCTCATCAACCAACGAAATATCATTCAACTCAAGCGAAATAACAGAACTATAATTAGAATAATTCATCTTGCTAATATTCAACAAATATTCTTTAATTTTTATACCCTTATTGTAATAAAGCAACTTACAAATACCATCCATGCCAACCTGAAAATCTGTTATCTGAATTTGTTTTATATTTTGATCACTATGAAGTGATTTCACAAAAATATTAGAGATGGGAATGATATCTCTTAACATATGGGTAATAATCGCTGCATCTTTATATGTCAGTTCATCTGGTTTACTACATGCAATTATCTTCTTACTATATTCATCATATAACAATTGACTTACAAACTCATTAGAAAGAAGATCATATTCTTCCCTGTTCAATATTTTACGCTGTAACTCCAAATACTCAATACACTTCTGAATAGAAATCCTTTTTCCCATTTCTTCAAAAGTGGCTTCTTCCATTAATTTATGTATTGGCTCTAATGTTATTACATTGTCATAATCTTCTTTGTTCAAATAAATTTGAACCTCTCCACGCTGATATTGTCCGCGAAAACCGATATTATCCCCTTTCAATGTCATCCAAAGCACCTTAGAGAATAAGTATACATCAGAAGGTTTAAAATCTAAATCCAGGTCCGTTTGTACTCTCTCTAATTCTGGGGGCATTATTTTATATGGTCCTACTCTTTCATTTAATCCCGTAAGTCTTTCCTCTCCTATACCCCAACACAATCCAAAATCAGACAAAACCAATTTCCCATTTAAAACTAAAATGTTTTCCGGTTTAATATCTCTATGCGCCTTGTCCCTTTCATGTATACTTTGTATAATTCGTGCAAGTTGTAACATTTCTAATATTTTAGAATATATATTATGTTTCCGATTAAGTTTGTATGGTTTAGCCTTAGGCATTAAATACCATGCTTCATCCTTAGTTTGAGGTACAACATGAGGACACTGTTTATCAATAACCTCCATAATCCCCTCAATACCTTTTAACGCGTTTAACGCGATTATCTCATTTTTAAACCTATTATAACGTTTTTCTTTATCTACCCCACCATACTCAAAAAATTTTGCTACTATAGGAAACTCGAACCCTTCATACCCTTCAAATTCCACATCATATACCGCTCCATTACCACCACTTCCAATATTTCTTTCACTTCTAAAAAAGCTATACAACTCCCCTTTATACTTTTTTCTACCATTCATCTTCTGCACGCTTTCTTTCAAAATCCGCTTCACGTTTGTAAATGTCACTTAAAGTAAAATAAATTTCTGCAGTTCTTGGATATTGCTCTTGCAATCCTTCAGCATTCTTTTTGTACCTATGATGCAAAATCAATTCTGATTTTCCTGCATCAACAGTATGAACACCTCGTTTGTTTTCTTCTGCTACTACATAGGAAGTCTTCAATGAGTCAGAATGATATTCTTCAATAATCTTTCGTACAGCTTCACATGGACTATAGCCATCTTCACCAATTGGCGAATATGCCAGTAATCGTCCTACCAAATTTCCAAATAACCTCTCTTGCTTTTGACTGACCAACAATTCTTTAAACTTTTCTATCCAGTTTTTCAGATTTTCATATGATACTTTCCCATCTTTCTCTGTCGGGCAAAACTTTGCTTTGTCAAATCCCGAATACATTTTGTTTGCTAATTCTCTCTTTTTCTTATCGCTAGGATCATCATCATCCGCTTTATAAATAATTCTAACCAATTGAGCATAGAACGTCGGATCATTCTTCATAATTTTTTGCATGCATTTCATTTGTTCCCATTCAAGCACATTTCTGCACATCCATTCTAATGTTGCTAATTCAGCACATTTTTCATCATCCATAATGAAAGCTTCTTGTAGTTCTTTCAAAATCTCCTCAAGGTAATAATCTGTCATAGAACTAGCCACATCGCCCTTCAAATTGGAGATTGCAAATATAGCATTATATAATTCCTGAAATGATATTCTATCCCTTATATCATACAATAATTCTAAATACGTATGGAGTGAACCATATTTTTTACATTCATCCAACGCCCACATAAATACTTTATGCTCTGCTTTATCCGATATCCTTAGTCTTATATTTCTGCTCCAATACATTTTCTTTATTTCTTCATCTTCTTTAGCAATAAGTGCGTTGTCATCATCCTCTATAAATTCTAAGGTAATTAAATTCATTAAAAGATTTTTATTATTGGATAGTTTTTTAACCATTCCTATAACTTCATTTAAATCTACTGATCCATTTCTATGTAGATATCTTACATAGTCATATACATCTTTCCCTTCTTCATCTAATTCCATAAGTAAAATGAATAATTTCTCATCAAACAATCCATCACAATAAAACTGTGCTAGAACTTCGCCCAATATGCTATGTTCTTCTTTCACAGCTAATTTGATCAACTTTTCCAGAGAATACTTCTTTTCTTTAAACTCTTTGAATCTTGTTTTTATCTCTTCCTCTCTTAATATATGATTCTTCTCACGCAAATCCTTACATTCTTCTCGACTAAAAGGCACTGGATGTAATAGAGGAAACTCATATACAGGTGAAAAAATATATAAATATTCATAGACTTTATCAGACAACACAATTTCATTCATTGTGCTTTCATATTTACACAACATCTCTTCGGATATGCTCCAATCAGCATCGTGATAATACCTATGTCTATAGATCTCGTACCTCATTTCATTTTTTATTTTAATTTTCTCCTCATCACACATTTCTCTGCAATTGAGAATCAATTTTTTAAACACTTCATTTTGAATCGTCACATCATACGACTTTATATGCTGAATTATTTTATTCCATTTTTCTGCATCCGTACATGCTGAATCAACACACATCATTAAATATTCGATATACGTTTTATTTACTTCGTGAACGTATAGTTCCTCGTGCTCATCTATCTTTCTATATTTAGGTGTGTTCAACGTTGAACATATCGAGTTTGTCCCTTGTGGCAATTTAGACGCAATAACATCCCATGCATTTGGATAATTCTCAATTGCCTTTCTTGCCAACTCAATTTTTTTATCAACAGACAATGCACTTTCATTTATCCACGCACAAAATACTACATCCAAGACTCCTTTAGGACTATTGCTTATGCTATACTTCAAGTTATATGAATCTACTTTCCATAACCACTCCAATGCCCGTACAACATATTTCTTTTGCTGAACTAGTTGCTCTACTGCCCACAAAACATTAGTATAATAATGTCTGCTTGTCATAAAGTCCCCGTCATTTGCTTCAAACAACTCCAGCAATCCCTGTGGCTGTTTCAATTCATCTTCCAACTTTCTTAAAACGCTCTCAGGCGAAGCTTCGCATAAATCTGTTAAATATTGCGAAATATATCCCCATCTTTCTTTACTTGTAATAGTATCAAGTACTCTTGATACTATATTGTCAATTTGCTTCTGATTCTCTTCATGACCTCTATAGTACGCACGCATTATAAGAGTTCGAATCATCCCCTTTTTTAAGGTTGGTGACCACTCTGGTTTTTCTGCATAAATACTTGCCTCAAAATGTTTTTCAAAAGGGTAATCAAAAATAGGCTCTGATTCAATCAAAACCTCATAGAATAATAATATAAATTTACTCCATAACTCATCAGTAATATAAATATCTAGTTCTTCCCATGCATCCTCTACACTAGCAAGCTGCAAATTGCTCCCTCTATAACTGGTATTAGTTACAACGAATGGATTTCCTCTATGCAAGTATGTCTCCAGTTCCTTCTTACATTCAATATATGTCTTGCCAGATAATTCTTCAAAAACCAACACATCTCCTGTTGCTTCAGTCCACTCACCACACAGTAATGCAGTCATAACTACATCAGAATGCCCCTCTACCCAGTCTGGTTTACTATACATTGCTCCATTAAAAAGTTTTTTCTTTAATGGCACATATAAACCATGGGTGTTATCTACGATGTTATATGCTTCATTGTAATCTATCCCAATCTCTTCCAACGCATTTATAATGTTTCTTTTTGTTCTTTTTCTTAATACCACTTTATCTCTCGTATAGCATGGTTCATCTTCACCGTATACAAAAATATTAGTATTATTTGGAATGGCCACAATTTTCTCCGCATAAAAAAATGGGACCAATATATTACCCGATACATTTGCTTTTTGTAATTTATTCCATTCTTCTTCCGACTTAATTATAAGAGTAACTCTATCTGAATTCTTCTGTCTTAATTCATTTAAAAGTCGATAGGTTGTCTCCTCTCTAGATTTCCCAACAACATATATCCTCTCATCATTTATAACACTTTGAAATCTTGATTCGAATTGTTCATCATCAAGTTTAAAAAAATCTAACCCCATCCCTTTATACTTTGACTCTCTTCTAATCTGGATATCAATGTCAGTAATTGAATAGGATAACACTTTTTCTTCTTTTAAATCTGCTATTTGATTTAATACCAACTCTAATTTTGATTCTAACGCAAAAAAATATTTTTCTATCTCCTTTTTCAAATCTCCCAAAAAAATTTCCAATGTCTTATCTGGATCATTTTCTTCTAAATAGTTTATAATAACTTGAATAAAATGATGAATATATGTTTCCGCTTCCATTGCCGGAATTTCATAACGAACCATCAAATCATATAATTCTCTATGCAATAGCTGAGGAAATTCATATCCTCTCTTATCTTTTAATTTTTTCGCCATTTGCTTCAAATTATCTTTTGAAAATACCAAAAACAGATCCTGTTCAAACATGGTTAACGTATCAGGATTATTTACACAAAAAGAACCAGTACTAACAAACAATTCTTGCCATTTATAATTTTCCTTCACATCTTCTATTTTTGTCTTGACACCATCTAATAATAAATCAATTGTTGTATCTTTCAATTTTTCATTCATAGTCTAAATCCCTTTCTCAACTATTTACATATATCAAAATAGTAGCCTTTAAGAGATGTCATCAATTTCAATCATATCTTCCCCGTTCTGATCCTTTACCGAGAAATCACCTTTAAAAAACCACTTATACGCACGTTCTGCAATGATCTTAGTTTCCACCAAATCCAATCCACCACCAACGATAGCACCTACTCCCGGAAGAAGTTTTCCCAAATTGACAATTCCCTTCGTTCCAAATTTCGTAATAAACCTAAATCCTACTTTTTGATTTATTTTCGTTAAAACTTTACCCGGAATTTTCTTAATAAGTCCATTTGTAAATTTTACTCCGATTTTTATACCGGCTTGCTTTAATAAGCCATTAACTGCGACGCCAACTGAACAAGCATATATGAAGGTTTGTGTCTGATCACTATCTAATTCATAATCTGCCATATATGCAACACAGGCAATCATCCTCATTTGTACATATATCACACTCCCAACGTTAGCCGGGATAGCGACTGGCATTGTAATAAAACCTCCAAATCCAGTTACTACTCCTGAAGTTGTGCATTTTGCAATTTGATTTTTTAACATTGCTCTGCATGCTTCTTCTGTCGTTCTATGTTTTTTCAAATAATCATTAGCCAGTTCCTCAACACTGGGACTAACTTTTGGTATTCCATTTAAACATTTTTCATAACAAGAATCCAAAAGCTTCATAATATCTTCTTCTGTCATTACTGGCTTCTTTTCTTTACTGTTCATACAACTTCCTCATATCTCTAATAACTCATGACTGTTACCGGAATGTCTTTATACACAGGAGCACAACGTGATTGTATGTTTGCCACCACATTATCAATCACGTCTTTAGAAAAACCTCTCCCCCTGACATCCAAAACTATCTCCTGTGTTGATCCTGCGGGCAAATTATTAGCCCTACTGGTTACTTGTCTTTCCAACTCCCTATATAATTCACTTCTGCTATTTGAGGATGCAAGGTTATAATTCTTCACTTCAATCGCTTTAATAGATCCATCTGCATTTTTTACAACAACATCCGGGCGTGTTGCTCCTTTTGTCGCAGATGAAACTTCAACACCGTCCAAATAGGAAATCTGTTCTTCTGCTCCTTTGGTTCGTTCAAGAACTTTTAATTCCGATTCTCTTGGTGTCGGATTGCTTCTTGCAGATTTAGCCAAAGAAACGGTTTCAGATACTCCACCAGAAACAACACCAACAATAGCTCCCCATTTAAAGCTTTCACTACCGGCAAGTGCGGCTGCCTTAAGGGTCTCCTCAACATTTTTAGTTTCTATGCCAGTTACAATTGCTGTCCCTGCGGAGGAAAATGTATGACGTGGTTTACAGACAGCCCCTTTGAAAAAATGATGACCCAAAGACCTAACGGGCGGCGTGAAAATGCACCGTCCGTTTCTCATGCTCCAGCTTGTAAGGGCTGCGCCTATAAGAGGAATAGCCCTTGCGTGGGGTATTGTATTAGAAAGGTGCAAAATATTACGAAGAACCTTTAGTAGATGTTGTTTCCATTTTCCTGTCAACAAAGGAATTTAGTCTATTTGCAAAAAAATCTGTAAACGAAACATCTAATAAAAGAATTGCAAAAGTCCACAGTGTAATTGTATCACTATTAAATGCAGCTAAAAATAAAATCCAGTTATGCGCTTGTGCAAACAGCATTGATAGAAATAGAAGCAGTGAAAAGATAGTATACACAGGTAAATACCATTTAAACATTTTTTCTACTTGAATAGATAATAAATGATTTTTTACACATATTTCACTTTTTCTTTCCATTTCTTCTTTCCACGCTTGAACCTTACCGTCCGTATCAACATCTTCAAAAGAGACAATACTATCATATATGGCTTTAGCTTCACGGTAATCTGCATGGGAAGCGCTGATTTTTTCTAAAAGAATTTGCTCTGCCTTATCCTTTATTTTATACATAAAATCAATAATACCGATTAAAAATAGTGGTACTATTGCCGCTTTTGCAATATTAGAAACATACTCTGTTGTATAAAAGGTATTTATCAAAGCTAGTAAACAAACAACACCAAACAAGGCATAACTAAATATGTTTTTTACTTTCGTAATAATCCGACCTTTCATAAATTTGTTTCATTGTATCATCAATCAACTAAATTATAAAGGAGATTTTAATATGCAGTTAGTAATTGCAGAAAAGCCAAGTGTGGCTATGAGTATTGCCGCTGTCTTAGGTGCTGACAAAAAACAGGACGGCTATATGGAGGGCAACGGTTATCTGGTAGGCTGGTGCGTGGGACACTTAGCCGGACTTGCAGACGCTTCCCATTACGGGGACTATAAAAAATGGCGTTATGAGGACTTACCTATCCTGCCGGAAACATGGCAGACCGTAATTGCCCCGGACAAAAAAGAACCCTTTGACACTCTTAAAAAACTCATGGAGCGTGAGGACGTGACCGAGCTTGTTTGCGCCACGGACGCAGGACGTGAGGGAGAACTTATCTTCCGCTTTGTCTATGAAAAAGCCGGGTGTCAAAAACCGTTCTATCGGTTGTGGATCAGCAGCATGGAGGAAAGCGCAATCAAGAAAGGATTTGAAGATTTGAGAGCCGGGCATGATTACGACAACCTGTACCAATCTGCATTATGCCGGGCAAAGGCTGACTGGCTAATCGGTATCAATGCGACCCGTCTTTTCTCTGTCCTTTACAATCATACCTTGAATGTGGGACGGGTACAGACCCCTACCCTCTCCCTTTTGGTGGAACGTGACAACGCTATCCAGAGCTTTGAAAAGAAAAAATATTATGTGGTACATATTGGGAACGGAAATCTGGAAGCCGTACACAGAAAAAGCCGAAGCGGAAAAGCTGCGGGCTGCTTGTGACGGGCAGACGGCAACCTGTACGTCATATCAGAAGGAAAATAAAACCGAGAACCCGCCTAAATTGTTTGACCTTACTTCACTTCAAAGGGAAGCAAACAGACTTTACGGATATACAGCAAAGCAGACCCTTGATTATACCCAATCACTCTATGAGAAAAAGCTCTGCACCTATCCCAGAACCGACAGCCAATATTTAACGGACGATATGCTCCCTACCGTGGAAAATTTAATATCGGGATTGTTTGATGTGCTGACCTTTGCAAAGGGGATTGACCTTCCCCCGGATATTCCCCGTATCTTAAACAGCAAAAAGGTATCAGACCACCACGCTATCATTCCCACCGCCGAAGCCATAAAGACCGCCCCTGCCGCCCTGCCGGAAAGTGAAAGAAATATCCTGTTTTTAATTGCGGCAAAGTTGCTTATGGCAGTTGCACAGCCCTTTGAATATGAAACCGTGACCGCTTCTTTTTCCTGCGGTGGAATGACTTTTGCGGCAAAGGGAAAAACTGTTAAGAAAGAGGGCTACAAAGAGTTAGAACGCCGTTTCCGCTCCACCTTAAAGGAGCAGACAGAGGATAAGAAAAATAAGGACGTTTCCCTGCCGGAGCTTAGTGCAGGACAGACCTTTCCTGCAATGACGGCGAAGCTTTCCGAACATGACAGCACCCCGCCCAAACCTTACACGGAAGCTATATGCTGTGAAAGGGGGATAAGAAATCGCCCATAGAAAGGAGTGTTTTTCAATGAAAGCAAAGAAAACGGACAACGGCAAGATAACCGCACTATACGAGCGTCTTTCCCGCGACGACGACCTCACAGGCGACAGCAACAGCATAATCAATCAAAAGAAACTGCTTGAAGATTATGCAAGGGAACATGGCTTTACGAATTGCGTCCACTTTACCGATGACGGCTGGTCTGGGGCAAACTTCGAGCGTCCGAACTGGAAACGCATGATTGCGGGAATTGAAAGCGGCGAAATCGGCTATGTACTGGTAAAGGATTTAAGTCGTGTCGGCAGAGATTATCTGCAAGTGGGATTTTACACAGAAGTCATGTTCAAGGAGCGGGGCGTCCGTTTTATTGCCATAGCAAACGGAGTTGACAGCGACAAGCGCGAAAGCAGCGAGTTTGCCCCGTTTTTGAATATTATGAACGAATGGTATGTGCGTGATAGCAGCCGAAAAATAACAAGCGTTCTCCACGCAAGAGGAATGTCCGGCAAGCATACAAACAGCCATTGTATTTATGGCTATAAGAAAGACCCTAATGACAAAGACCACTGGATTATCGACGAGGAAGCCGCCGAGGTAGTACGCCGGATTTACCGCATGGCGTTGGAGAGCAAAGGCCCGTATGAAATTGCTCGTATCCTTGCTTTGGAAAAGGTTGAAAGACCGTCCTATTATCTTGCACAGCGCGGCGTGGGGAAACATCAGTCTAATTTTAACCCCGCTGAACGGTACACATGGCGTGGCGGCACAGTTGCCGATATTCTATCCAAGCCGGAGTATATGGGGCATACAGTAAACTTCCGCACCTATAAAGAAAGCTACAAAGACAAACGCTCCAGAATGACACCCAAAGAGGATTTAGTCATTTTTGAAAATACGCAGGAAGCTATTATTGACAAGGAAACATGGGAGCGCGTCCAGAGCTTGCGGAAAACGATACGCCGGACGGACACCATAGGCGCGGCAAATCCTTTAACGGGCTTGATGTTTTGCGCGGATTGCGGGGCTAAGATGTATAACCACAGGGGCGGGGCTGGACTGGCGCGGGACTGGGCGGGGCGACCCAACGGCAGGAAGCGTCCAGAACGCGACGAGTACAACTGTTCCCGTTATGATTTAGGCAACCAGCACTATAATAGATACTGCACGACGCACCTTATCCGCACAGCCGTTGTAAATGAGCTTCTGCTTGAAGCTATCAAGGAAGTATGCGACTACGCGCTGAACAATGAAGCGGCATTTATGGAGCAGGTCTGCTCTGCTTCCAGCGAGCGGCAGGTGAAAGCGGCAAAGGCAATCCGGCAGAGAAAACAGCGCAGCGAGAAACGAGCCGACGAATTGAGCCGCTTAATTCGCAAGCTCTATGAGGACAATGTAAATGGGCGGCTTTCAGACAAGCTCTTTGAACAAATGTTGCATGATTTTGAAGCCGAGTTAGAGGGCTTGACCGATAGTATCACACAAGACCAGCAGGAGCTTGACCGCATAAGCAGGGAAACCGTCAATGCCGAGAAGTTTCTTGCCCTTGTCAAAAAATATACGGATTTTTCCGAACTCACCCCCGCAATGATAAATGAGTTTGTTGAAAAAATCCTTGTTCATCAAGCCGAGGGCAAAGGCGCAAGCCGTACACAGGAAGTCGAGATTTTCTTTAACTTTATCGGCAAGGTAGAAATCCCGCGCAAAGAAATTGAACTAACAGAGGAAGAAAAGGCAGCATTAGCGGAACAGGAACGACGCAGGGCGAAGAAAGCCGAGTATAACCGCCGCTATATGGAGAAGAAGCGCAGACAATGGAAAGAGCAACAGGAACGGGAGAAAGAACAGCAGGAAGCTCTTGAATTACCCGCTGCTTCCACCGAGAAAGGAGAACGCATAGCATGAGAATACTCATTGACAATGGCAACACCCCCGCCGCCCCGCGCCCGTATATCGGGCATTACGGGCGGTTGCGGAAAGCCTACCTTGAACAGTACCGCCCCGACCTCTACACCGCCCTTGTCGCAAATGAGAAGCTGCATGAGTATTGCGCCGAGATTGACGAAGCCGCCCGGAGCCGGATTGACCTTATCATGTCGCAGCTTGCAAGGAGCGCGGGAGCTACCGAAGCACTCAAAGCTACCGACCCCATGAAATGGGTGGGACTGATGAACGCTTGCAGGGCGCAAGCGGAGGAAATCGCCAAGTTTGAGCTAATCTATGTTTGACGGTCAAGAGCCGGAAAAAACAGAAATCTTGCGATAACAGCCGCCCCGACGAACCATTCCCTGTCTGGGCGGTTTCTATTTGAAAATCCTCATTTTCCCCAAGTCAAGAGCCGGGAAAAACACCCGAAAAATGCCCCTATTGCGTAACAGGGGCGCAGAAAGGAGAGTTTATGAGAACAGGGCTTACGAAGCAGGAAAAGACCACCGATATTTGGTTTGACGAGAAAGACCCCCTTATCCATATCCGCACCCACAACACCGACTTAAAGAAGCGGCTTGCCGCCTACGCCGGACAGCACCCCGACCAGTGCCGCCAGACCGACGCAGACCCCGAAACGGGCTGCATGGAGTTTGAGATTGCAAAGGGGCGCTTCTCTTTCCGTCTGACCGCCCCATACAACGAGGAACGGCGGGAAGCTGCGCGGCGGTCTGCCAGAGAAAACAAGGCCACTGACAGGCTGAAATGAGGTGGATTTATTCATAACCATGTGCTATGATATTTATAGATAGTGAAACTTCCTTTCAATTTTTTCGTCTATACAAGTAACAGAGAAGAACAGGAGGCTTGTTCCATGAGAAAAAAGAGATTGATGATTGCAATAGCTTGTATCATTTTAGTAGGTATCGCGGTAATCGTATTTTTTTCACAACAGGGGAAAAAACCGTATAAGGATTTGGACGCAGCGCAGATTGTTTCCGCTAAAGTGTTATTAACACCGCCAGACAAAACGATTGAGATTGAAAATATCCAAGAATTAGTTGAATATTTGAATGATGTTGTTGTCTATAATGAGGATAATTCTTACACAGAGTATGCTGGACAAGGCGTTGTTTTTACCTTGACTATGGTAGACGGTACACAAACAGATATTATGGCGTATAACCCATTTATTGTCATTGACGGTATCGGTTATAAGACAAAATATGAGCCATGTGAAGCACTCAACAGCTATGCAAATGAATTACTAAACTCTGGGACTGCCAATATAATTTTGGAAGAACCGCCCACATTAAGCGTTGTGAGTGACGAAACCGCTATCGGTGCAGTATTAGGAACTTATTCGTGGCAAAAAACAAATATTGACGGAACTGCTGAAAGCACAATAGCTGATAGCCCACACCCGTTAGAGTGCAAGGATCTGTTGTCCCCACCATTTGAAACAACAGAAACAACAGCTACATTAAGATTTACAGAAGACCCAGATACAATTTTAAGTGTGCAGTGCTGGAGTGACGAACATTGGGGAGAGCCTGCTACAAACAGCGAAGATGTAACTATTGTTGGAAACGTACTCACTCTTAAACTGGGCGGATATATTTATGAAGTAACAGCTGAATGGAATACTGAAAATGGCTATGGCGGAACAGCAAGCTATTTTATATATTTGAAAACAGCAGACTAAAATTGAATAGCCACCCACAAGGGCAGCCGAGAAAATCGACTGTCCTTTTTCTATGCCGACAGGCAGAAAGGAGCGACCAACCATGACAAAGCCAAGAGAGAAAACCCGCGAGGAGCTGCAAGTCGAGATTGAGGACGGAAAGAAGAAAATCCGGCAGCTTGAGAACCGGGAGAAAATCATCAAGCAGAAGCTATCCGTCGAGGAACGCAAGGCGAGAAACCACAGGCTTTGCAAGCGCGGCGGCTTCATGGAAAGCCTTGTGCCGGAGCTTATTGCCATGCCGGACGAGGATGCGCAGACCTTTTTCCGACTTGCTTTGACGAGTGAACCAGCGCGGGAGTTTTTGAGAAAACGAGCCGAGGAAACGACAAGCTGAAAATCCCTTAGGCACTAAGGGCCCGCTAATCCATATCCGCACCCACAACACCGATTTGAAAAAGCGGCTACGTGCATACAGCCGCCGTTATCCGACGATCTGCCAGCAGACCGACACAGACCCCGAAACAGGCTGCATGGAGTTTGAAATCCGCAAGGGGCGTTTCTCTTTCCGTCTGACCGCCCCATACAGTGAGGAACGGAGGAACGCCGCCAGCAAAGCGGCAAAGAAACATTCCGGCAACTTGACACACCCTATTCAAAAAGATGTGCTATAATTTTTTTTGAAAAAGTTTCGGATTAGATGTAGTATTTGCCGCTGAAACCGTAGTACATAGGTGAAGCCCGAAAGGAGGCGGTGAGATGATAGACGACGAAAAAATCATAGAAATGTTTTTTGGACGTTCAGAACAAGGCATACGAGAGCTGGATATAAAATACGGAAAGGTCTGCCACAATCTTTCCTACCATATCGTAGGCAGCAGACAAGACGCGGAGGAATGTGTAAACGACGCTTATTTAGGCGCATGGAACGCCATTCCCCCGGCACGACCTAACCCGCTGCTATCTTATCTTGTTAAAATCGTTCGGAACATTTCACTCAAAATCTATTGGAGAAAGGAAGCAGCCAAACGGAGCAGCCATTACACGATTGCTTTGGAAGAAATTGAAGCCTGTATAGCAGCCCCGAATACAGTAGAAGCAGAAATCGAAGCCAAAGAGTTAGCCCGTATCATTGAAGCATTTTTAGACACGCTGACTACCGAAAACCGCGTTATTTTCATGCGCCGCTATTGGTTTTCCGACAGCTATAAGGACATAGCCGAGTTTATGGGGCTTTCAGAAAAAAACATTTCTGTCCGGCTGACCCGTATCCGCGAGAAGATGAAGCAATATTTGATTGAAAGAGAGGTATTCGTATGAATGCAAAGAAGTTTTCCGACGCTATGAGCGAGCTTGACACAAAATATGTCGATGAAGCTCTCAACTACAAGAAGAAAGCCAAAAAGCCCATTTGGGTAAAGTGGGGGGCTATTGCAGCTTGCTTGTGCTTGATGATACCATTGACCGCATTTGCCGTTGATATAATTCAATATAATGCAGCGGTTGATTATCTCAATTCTCTCGGCATTGCTGTTGAAGATTTGAGCGACTATTCTCATAAAGAAATAAAAGAAGCTGCAAAAACGATTGACGCAGGAGAAAGTAACCCGTTGACTGAAGAAATCCTTAGTCTAATACCAGAAAACAAAGAACCGCTCGATACACCGACGCAGGTAACATCTGAGCAAATTAAAGAACTAACACCGACCATGACAAGAGAAGATGTTCTTTCTCTTTTAGGTGACACACAAGATGTTGGCTCAGGCATTTATATATATCTTTACGAAGTAGACCAACAATACCTGCTGCGTATTCCTTTTGCAAGCGATGAAGCACAATTAGGTGTAACAGGAGAAGATTTGCTAAAGGCATTGGTTCCCATTTCTGGAGATATTGCTCCTATGGTCTATGTAAATGATACGCTTTATCAAATCGTTGACTCTCAACCCAACTTCGCAGATGAAAAAAGTTCTTTCAATTTGTTAGGAAAAATCGAAAACACAGTTAGTTCTTCGGAAGAACCAAAAGAAAATTTCCAAGCAAATGATGATATTGTAGGGGCTGCGGTTTATCAGTACGGCGATAACATTGTCGTTGAGTTTGAGGGAAAATACTGGTTATATGAACACTATCATAACACAGACTTTGACGGAAACTCAGACTGATATGCCCCACGCCCAAACAAGCCATACTTCTGATGAAAAAGTATCCGAACAAAACCTTCTTGCAAAGTAAATAAGTTTTCTATTTTACAAGGGCAGCCGAGAAAATCGACTGTCCTTTTTCTATGCTTATGAGCAGAAAGGAGCGCCCAACGATGACAAAGCCAAGAGAGAAAACCCGC
>OGGD01000383.1_pt1 | contig 35257 bp, 47 predicted proteins | sample 1571091 | NCBI WGS metagenome assembly OGGD01 (sample SAMEA2582073, study PRJEB24529) | metagenome | biome: Human gut stool | place: China | collected 2011
CTCCATTTCTCCGTTGGGAGAAACTCCGATGCACTCAACAGGCTAAAGCCCATAAAATAAAAAGGCATGTGCTCCCCTGCATATGCCTTTCGCTATTATTTCGGTGTATATACGTTTAACTGCTGCCAATTTACTCTTTTTCCATATTTTCTTCTAACCATTGATCAAAATTACCCTCAGGATTCCATTTATAATATGATATTTCCATATTTTTATATGTAAATTGAGTATATGAATGGAGCAATCCTAGTTTAAATTTGAAAATCTTATATGCCCTAAGATAATAAGTTGTTGCGTCTTTATACTCACTTTGATTTTTATACAATACTGCCAAGTTATTATAGCTGATAGCTGTTTCTGGATGATTCTCTCCCAGCATCTTTTCTCTAATTCTCAAGCTCTTTTCATACAACTCTTGCGCCTTTGCATACTCTCCCTGCTCCTTATATACTAATGCCAGACTATTGTAGCTGTTGGCTGTATCCGGATGGTTCTCTCCCAGTGCTCTTTCACGTATCCTTAGGCTTTTTTGATGCAGTTCTTCTGCCTTTACATACTTTCCCTGCTCCCTATACACTGATGCCAAACAACTGCAGCTTGTGGCTGTGTATGGGTGGTTCTCTCCCATAATCCTTTCATACACCCTTAAGCTCTTTTCGAACAGTTCCTCTGCCTTCTCATACTCTCTCTGAGCCGCATATACTAACCCTAAGTTATTGTAGATGCTGGCTGTATCCGGATGCCCCTCTCCTAACATCCTTTCACGTATCCTCAGGCTCTTTTCATACAACCCTTTCGCTTTTTCATACTCTCCCTGCTCCTCATACACTGATCCCATGTTGCTATAGCCAATAGCTACTTCTGGATGGTTTTCTCCCCATCTCTCCCTATCGATTTTCAAAAGACTATTGAACAATTTTTCTGTTTCTCTATATTGCCCTACATAATGTAACAAATATGCAAATTTACTTAAAAAGCCAATTTGCTCCAACTCCTTCCCCATATTTAGCTTTTCCACAATTTTTTCAGCAAAAGGTATAAACTTCTGACATTCTAGTGCTGATCCACTATCCGGTATCTCCATACAGTCCCGACATGCCTCTATTAACCCTGCATGTTTTTCTGCATTAGGCTTACGTTTCTCATATATAAATTGCGCAAATACTGGATGCATGGCATAACTTTCCTGCTCCCAATCAACCTGCAACCATCCTTTTTGATACAACCCCATCAGTATATCATCATCTTCACTAACCCTTGCATCCAAAAGCAACCACTGGTTACATAACTCAGTTGGTAGAGGAATATAGGGAAGTACCGAAAACGCCTCTAATACATTCTGCTCCGCTCCTGTCAGTTCAGACAGATCATATAGTTTTTCATAGGACTCCTGGATATTGACAAGCTCCCCCGCCTTATGGAACGTCAGCCGAAAACCCTTTTTCTCCAGTTCCTCTCTGAGCCTTTTTATTGTCCAGTGTTTTGTCCTCGCCAAATGTGCCAGAAGTTCGACGGTGATAGTATGCCTTCCCGCCAAATTCTCTATGACATACTCCAAATCTTCAACCTCCTCCGCATTGACTTTTCTCTCGCTCCCCTCAAACCGAATTTTCCCATAGATTTCTTTACACTGCTCCACTCCAAGAAATCCAACCCGGTATGGCTCAAATTCATCACTGAAGGATGCCTGTCTGGATGTCAATACTACCGCTCCTGGAATCCCTATTAATCGCTGCAATCCCAGATCAGCACCTAACGTCTTGTCCACATTATCCACAAATAACAGTAGTTTTCCATCTGCCGCCAGATATTCCAGTTCTTTCCATGCCGCTTCCTGGTTCTGCTCTGGACTATCCTGCTGCTTAAACTTCAAGCAGTTCTGCAGACTGCTGCCCATATCCCCGCTGTACTCAATATAGCCCAAATACCGGAACGGTCCATTTTCACCCCCAGCATGCTTATTGAGGTATTCTTCAAACAGCTTCCTGCAGATATGCGTCTTCCCGATACCGCCCATGCCGCTAACTAGAACAGACTTGCGTCCTTCCTCTATCCTCTGGCTTAGCTCTTGTAGCTCCGTTTCACGACCAGTAAAGTATGATACCGGCTTTATATTGGAATTATGGGTAACAACAAACTCACGCTCCGAATCCTGATACATGGTAATATATAAATCGTGTCCGGCATATGAACCATTAAAAACACAATTTTTATTTTTGTTCACTACTTCCGGTCCCATTTAAATCCCTCCCTGCCGACGGGCCATTATATGTATTCCTACTACCCTTATTAACCACTTTGGAATGGTCATCAACATTGCCACTGTTGACCGTCTGCGCAATCTTTACCACATTGCCTGCCGTAAAAACAGACACCAGCAACCCCGCTATGGAACACACCCCACAAATAATATTAAACAAATCCATTTTTCTGTCCCCCTTTGTCATTTTATATCTATCACTATTATAATATCAGTCATATCCATAAACAAGCAAAAAACTGTGTAAATAAAAGCCTGCTGTCCAATTTCCAGCAAGCTCTCTATGCCCTCTAATCGTCCCATTCTTCCTCTTTTTTCCCCTCAACGATTAAAAGGTATTTCGTGGAAAATTGGCGGCACTCTGCAAGCCACAAAGCATATTTCCATCATTGCTCTTTTTCATTTTCCTCTTTCGACTGCATACGGTTATCTATCAAAACACATTCAATAATATGCTTATACATATCATCATGCTTATCCTGTCCCATTTTATCCACTAAGCGAATCGCTGTCAGATACTTCTCTGTTGTCCCTAATCTCTGGTGGTATATATTTAGCTGCTTAATCGCATGTCTATAAAGCCAGAAAAACAACCCAGAAATCACTTCAACTATCGTTCCTGATATAGTTGTTAACAGTAATGCATTTTCTCCAGAAATAACAAATACGGCAATACCCGCAATATAAACTATAAATCCCAGAAAGCAGACTATAAGCGAGGCAGAAAACGCATTCGTTGCTTGTCTTTTGCTGATTATGTAATATTCTCTCAATTCACGAACGTTTTTTAGCATTAAGTCAATTACATCATCACTTTTGAATGCATCACCTATAATTTTATCCGCATCCTCTTGAATCTCTTTACTCTCTTGATGATTTTGCTTTCTGTCAAAAACCTCTTTTGCAACCATAAGAGATGTAGAACCAAGAACAGTTGAAAGAATACTTAAAACCAAATCAAATATCATAACTACTTACCTCCCACAACACTTCTTGTACTTCAGTCCTGATTGACAAGGACATGCTTCGTTTCTTTCCGTCTTTCGGTTCAGCTGAGCCATCAGTTCCTGCCTTCTGGATGCCAGTGGCAGCAGTTTCCTCTGCAGTTCTGCAACAGGTATCTTTGTACCCGGCTTATATTCGCTCATAATCTCCTCAGTTTTTTCACTGAGTTCAATAAGTTCAGCCGCAAGCGGCGATCCTGTGAGTGCCAGTCTGATGTTTCCTATCTGCTCTCCAGAATATATCATGCTTTCATCACATAAGAATAATATCTTATCTTCGCTGTTATCATGTGGTGTAATATCAATCAGCTGTCCCTCTGGACTTTTCCATACCGCATGGGCTTCAGCTTCAATCAGAACATTAGACCACTGCCATATTGCCCTTCCGTTCACCTGCTGCCCGCCATACCGCTTAACCATCTGCTCCACATTCGGAAAACATTCCATAGGTCTGCTCCATTCCTCCGGTTTCACAGGAACATATTGAGGAACTTCGCCAGGCACTATCCTCCTGCATAATTCCATAATCTTATCTGTTATCTTTTCTGGTGTTGTCTCTCTGTTCAATGTACCTCTTTCCTTCCTTTACTCTGTCTGTAATTATATCTACCGCAAAGAATACTTACAACCATACAGCAGCAGTATGATACTGTCTATCCTCGCCATATAGACCATTTATATCTTCAAATGATAAAATAATAGCATTCGTCTTGAAAATCCCAAAATAAAACGGATATTCATGTCACAGACTGCCTCCATTCTTTTGCAACGTTGCACTTTTGTTTTCCAATCGTGGAAAACATAATGGCAATGTTACTCTGCTGGTTTGTTGCTTCAAGTTCTCCTAAATATCAATTTTCATAACTTCCCTCTATACCTAATGTTTTAAGGCTTTTATCCATTCTGATATCAACTAATCTGTCTTGCAATATAAAGCCGGTATTAACATACAGATAATTGCAACGTTGCAATCTTTAACAGCATCAATAATCTTCTGGGAGATTATATATTATCATTTATTCATCATCAAAGACCATTGTTATTTTTTCCATTTCATTCTCCTGCTTGGAGGATAAACTGCGTAGCAGGTTATAGCTCCGAGCAATAATAATATATACTATACTACACTATACTATACTAATCTATTCTATACTATACTGTGGATACGAAATGTATACAGACCTGTATACAGTATGGATACAAAATGTATACAATAGCTCAAAACCCGCATAAACAAAGAGTTTTCTTTCATTTATCTTCAATATTGTTTCATTCCTTATCTGTAAGTATAAGGCAGGCACTCCGAGAATGTCCGAACAAATGTCCTGCTTTTTCTTGTTTTTGTCAGCAATCCGCTGTCAATTGACAGCAAATGTTTTCAAAGGCACGCAAAATAGAAAAAGCATGGCCAATTTATTATTTGCATCCCCCCTCTTATCTCCAATGGCAGCAGTCTATGTATATTATGTCTTCTATACCGCCTGTTTTCCTCTCAATAGCTTTATATATCCATCAGAGTATGTTCATATAGGGGGTATTCCCAAAATATCAAAACAGGGCATATCACAATGACATACCCTGCATTTTACTTTAATTCTTCACCGTTTCCTTTTGTTGTAATCTGATAATTAACAGATGCTCTCATAAGTCCACTATCAATAAGCGGCTTATCAGAGCCCTTTTGGCGAATGGTGGCCTCTGCATTGGGAACAAAGTTGCCTCTGACAATTTCCTCCTGCATTAGTCCTTTAACCAGCATTCCTATATTCATCATCATTTCATGGGTTTCCATCCTTCCCTCAAGGCATTTCTTAGACCACTTTACTATATAATCAAGTATTTCGTCCTGATGATTATCAACGGTGTCTCTCATAAATGGTCTTGATGGTATATGTGCCGTCCCGAGTTCATTGAACATAGCTATATCACATAAATCTACACCATCATGCTCCGCCTCTCCTGCCTGAAAGCCAATGCGGACCTGTAAATCTCCGATACTCTGCAGAGCTGCAAGGAATTTCTTTCCCTCTGGTGTAAGTTTATCTCTGACCGCTGCCTTTGCCATCTGTATCAACTCCTTTCTGTTCAAAAAATAAAGCAGCAAGTCGCTGTTCATTGTCCTTTATATCCTTGTATATTGTTTCCTCGCTAGTGCCACATTTCTCCGCTATATGACGGACGGAACAACCAGCAAGACACAACTCCAATACATCAGCCTTTCTAATATCTGTATCAATATTTACCTGTCCACCTCTGCAGTATTCAGTATATGCCTTTGTTGCCTCAGTCAGCTGGTGCAGAATCTTTTGTGTATAATGTCTCCCCTTCTCAACTGCTGCCCTGTCGGACTTTTTCCGGAATATATCAAAGATATAAGTATCTGCCTCCTTTGACAGCAATGCATAATTGCTGATCACAAATGAAACTGCTGCCTCTTGATTATCCGCTTTATGGTTGTATGCGGTCATTCCCATACATATCACCAATAAATCATTGATACAACTGTTTATGTAATTTAAAACGGTTTCTCTTGATACTCCGAGCTTCCCTGCTATTGCTCCAGCTCCAACACAGGTACCAGACATATAACGATACACAAAAGCATTGTATCTGTTCCTTGCATTTTCGTCTCCGTACTCTGATACATAATTCCTGTATTCTCCGAGTAGTCTTTTCAATACTTCAATGTTCCTCCCACATCGGTAGCCCTCAAAAGCATTCTTCAGAGTTGTCCTACAATCTTTCACATCGTTTCCTCGAATATTTCCCAACATGGCAGCAGGAGAGGTCCAGAGACTTCCTCTTGTCTGCCGGCTGCGATATTCCTTTGCAAAATAGTCATAATAATAATTCAAATCGTCACCACCTTAGAGAAGGAACTCACTGCTCATATCCTCGACTTCCTCCATATCAACATAATCACTTAATCGTTTAGGATCCACATGATATCCTTCCCACATAAAACTCTCCAATATCTCTCTATGCTTGGAATGGATTATCTTATAAAATCCTTTCTTTATCCTGGCATTTACCGCCTGCTTTGTACATCCGAATATTTCTGCTGTCTCAGTATAGTTGCGTTTCTGATAATATGCACATCGTATCATCAACGCTGTTTTTTCATCCAATATCTGCAAAGCCCTCTCCAATTCCTCATGAAGTTCTTTCTGGTACTCGTTTCCACCAGCCAGTTCATCAATTTTCTCATCGGTTGCGACCGTATCCATAAGACTCATATCTCCATCATCAGATATTTGCTCATCAAAGCTCTTGGTCTGCATATTCAATAGTGTCTTTTCTAAATGCACAAGAGAGCGGGCAGAAATACCGAGAGATTCCTGTATTTCCTTTGGATCCGGTTCCCGATGGAATTCTTCTCTATATTCCTGTTTAAATGCCACAAGTTTCCTCATTCGTTCTTTTAGATACTCTGGTATGCGTACAGTATATGTATTTAGTCCGTTGTATCTGTAAAGAGCCGCCCGAATATGAAAAGCTGCAAATGTCAAAAACTTTGCTCCTGACTCTGCTTTGTATTTCATTGCAGCAGTTACAAGACCAATAAATCCCTCATTCATAAAGTCCTCATAGTCCTGCTGTTCACAACCACCTATATATTTCTTTATGCAGTAGGAAACAAATTTTCTATTCTTTTTCCAAAGCCTTTCCTGATTAACAGACACCATAACACCATCTTGTATCTGTTGTACAATTTCCTCGTTTGTCACCGCTGCGCCCTCCTATCTGGAAGGATACTGTTGCAGTAGTTATAACCTTCCTGCTATTCTTCTATTTCACTCTCAATCACTATATAAACCCTGTTTCGTTCTGAAAGTTTTTTCTTTTCGTCCTGGTTTCTTGTAGGTGTGTATCTGTCCTTTTGAATATAATTATTGACTTTCCAATCTCGAACAACTACCACACCACTATCAAATGGTATTAGATATCCTGCCTCTATCAGAATGTTCATATCATCAAGTGAGCAATTAACCATCTTTGTTATTTTCTTAGGGCTAGATATAAAACCATCATCATCAGCTCGCATCCCAAGATGGAAATATAAAGCCTGTGCGGTTACTGGCATATCTATGAAGGCATCTGTATCAACTACATCAAGGCTGAACATTCTCCTATTCGCCATCCGTCTCACCGCCCCTCTCCCGTTCTGAATAGGGCAATATTTCTTGTAGATACAAATTTCCATCCTTTTCATACATAAAACCTGTTTCAAGAAATAGCTCCATCGATTTTCTTGCTGTCAGAATGTCTATTCGTGCAGTTTTTGAAATCAATGCCAGCGTCTGCAGACCAGAGTTTTCCTGATCTCCATCTCCAATCTTTCCGCCTTTATTTGAGAATTTGCAATATAACCTTATGAGGATAAGCAAAAAGTCTTTTCCACCTTGCAAACTTTCAATTCTGATTACTTCGTCTCTATCAAAGAAATCTTCTGGCATACTAAAAACACTGTCTTTTTCCATTGTGCTCTTTTCCCTCCTATAACTCGTCGTGTTCATCGCACCAGCGGTCAAATTTCACTCTATCCACCAGCACCCTCTTACCCACTTTGAAGAACGAACCTGTTTCCGCAGCAAGTTCTCTTGCTTTACAGATACCAATACTTGCATAAATAGCAAATTCATCAAGGCTCAAAAGCCTCTTATCTGACAGAGATACTGTCACATTTGTTTCTCTCGCACGCATATAAATTTCCTCCTAACTTTGTACTATCTTTGTTTGTCTTGCTTTTCTTGTTTGCGTTATAAATGCTCATACAGAATGATATAAATATTATAGCAAATTGCTATTTTTCTCTTTTTCTTCTTGATATGTATTGCAATGTACCGAAATGTACTATGTTTTTCAAAATAAAAATAAATAAAAGTAATCAGCAACAGATATTGTGAAAATGCTTGTCAAGCACTTTTTACGATTTGACACCATTTTTTCTTAGACACCAAATTTGACACCGATAAAGTAACACTTTGACATAGAATGATATAATAGGATAATTATATGCCCTTTTCCCTTGTCCTCATATATTGCACAACATAGAATGACATAATCAGATACACCGATTATATAAATATAGGTCTTCGTCCATTTGAGGATGTCTGAGAGCAAAGGAGACTTGCTCATCCACTTGCTGACTTCGGACCACAATACATCGTGCAACTGCTGTTTGGTAGGAGCTGTTGCAACAATTCTCGGATAGGGATAGCAGCATAAAAACCACAGCAAAGCAACAGCTTCCATACCTGTTTTTCCAACACCCTGTCCAGACTTGATTGCAACCTTCGGGTTTTCTGCCAAATCCATCAAAGCTTGTTTTTGCCAATCATCAGGCTCAAACAGCAATACCTCTTGTGCAAATAGCACCGGATTTTTCCTGTATATTGGGATTTTCTTCTGGAAGAATTTTCTTCGTAATGTCCGTGAGTTCTTATTCATCTTCGCTCACTTCCTCTCCCAATACAGCTGCAATCCAATCATCAACCGCATCGTTACCAGCACTTTCACTTTCAAGCCTTGCCTTTTCTATGCGATACTTGGACAACGCTTCAATAGCCTTTGTCTTTTTGCTCTGCACAGTAGAAAGTTCCTGTTCCAGCCTCGCTATGATCATATCCTTATTGGCTGTATGTGTTGCTATATTATAGGACTTACCCGGAAGAATTTCTTTATTATCAACCTTCTCCTTCTGGCGCCTATCGTACTCTGCCTCTTCCTCTTGGTCTTTAAACGAGCGTTTTGACTCGCTTCGGTTCACATCCATTACCGCAACCTCTCCTTTTTGTTCGCGGTATTTATTGATTGCTTTAAGTATTCTTCGCTCTCTAATCGAAAAAAGCTGTATCTGTTCCATCAGTTGAAGCTCTGTATCTTCTGGAATAGACTCAAGAAGTTCCTGCTCATCTGAATCCAACGCATCCATAAATACAGGAACATAACCACCATGCTTTGTTCTGTCTGGTGGAGGGTTCGGATTTGGATTGCCAGAACCGCCTTTTGCATTCTGATTTTTGGGTTGACCTCCCCTCTTTTTCTTTTGCAACGTTGCATTTTTCTTCTCATTTTTTTTCGCAACGTTGCACTTGTTTTTTTTTGAGGCTTTTCCCCATCCGTACCGGTTCTTCCAGCTACGGACTGTTCCGTCTGAAACTTCCAGTTTCTTAGCAATCTCAACCATTGCCATACCATCATTGAATAGCTTTTCAGCTTGTGTTACTTTCTCGCTCGGTGCTCTCGGCATATCACCACCTCTCTCCTGTTCGTTTTGCAATCGTGGACGCACAAAAGGGAGGGTGTATGCCCTCCCGTGTGTCACTCTCACGAATATTTATTGTTTTAACATTAAATCTTCGTTATAAACTCTGCTTTTGAATAACCTTGATTTGGTTTAATCATCATATTCAAAAAGTCCTCTTTGGAGAAGTCCGATAATCGGAATATTTCTTCTGGTCTCATGCCAAGCTGCTTACCGATTTCTTCAACAGATTTCCCCTCTCCCATAAGCTCTTTAACAATCGCTTTCATAGGTTCAAGCAAATGTGTACCTCTTGCCCTGTTGTGGGTTACAGTACCGTAAATATTACCGGCTTTATCCTTATGTTCTACAATTACAACAGGAACCTTGCCTTCAAGCATTGATTTCAGAGGTTCTTCTCCCGCAACAGTCCATCGGTGGAAACCATCAATAATCGTGAAATCCGGTCTCACAACAATTGGTAATGTCCATCCATTGGTTAATATGGATTGCTTCAGCAATTCCAAATTCTGTTTTGACACTTTATTTGGGTTGTAATCGTTTGGTTTTACCATGTCCCTGTCTACCCATTGGAGAGTAGAAAGCGGGCTACTCAATTTCTTATCCATTTGTCATGCCCTCCTTCTTTTTGGCTTCTGTAATGTATTTACCATAGATTCTCTGATATAAAGCACGATAGGAACGCAGCTTTGGATCACCAGAAATAAGTCCTTCATATATAGCCTTGCAATCCTTATTGTCCGCAATAGCAGAAACACTCATAAAAAAGTTCCTGTATCGTTCAGCGACATATCTCTTGTGCTTTGTTTGGAAATTTCCGTTCATATCTGAAAACAATTCCAAAAGAGCCGCTTTATAATCTTTCTCAGCCATTCCCGTCTCATTTTGTTTTCTTGCAGCTGTGCTCCTACCAAACATCTCACTATCCCAATATAAGGCTGCGAGATATGCGTTAGGTTCCCGTCTTACTATCCGTTCCATAAGGTTCGGATAATACTCATTCATTTTGACAAGGCTCTTTGCCGTGTCAATCGAAAAGAACTGTGATACTCTTAATTGTCCTTTTCGTGTTCCAGACTGCCATAAGAACAGGTATATTTCCGGTATATCAACCTTTTCTCGAAGGAGGTAAAGCCATACATCATTATTGGTCCAATCGTATATTGGAAAGACCTGGTGCTTATTTGTCATTGTCTTTCCAGCTTTAAGCATAGTTGCAATATTTTGCAATCTCTGCACGGATTCCGCTGTCCTGATTCCAGTAATTGTTATTCCTCCGCTGCATATTCTTGGAAGAAAATCCTGATATGCATCGATACGAGGTCTTAACAGCGGATGATTTCTGATTGCGAATGATGGTGGCTGTCTTACCCAAACGTCTTTTTTATATCTGTCCCAACAAATAAAAGTTTCATCGTTGGACAACTCATTAAAGCAGTTGTAGTGTTTTACTTCTAAGCAATACCACTCAAACTTTGCTCCAATTAGCATAAATTTCTTTCGCCATTCTTTCACCTTATCTTCCATGCAAGGGAAAATGGCTTCCTCGTCTATAAATTGTACAGTAAGCTGTGCCGGATTGATTTCCCCTGCCTGTACAAGCTCCATAACAAGCTGTGCCATACAAAGGCTGTCCTTACCACCGCTGAAAGACATATACACCGGCAATCCGTTTTGGAATACATTTCTTATACGGATTTTGGCGGCCTTTACAACATCTATACTGGATTCACACCTCTTTATAGCCATATTTTCTCCCCGCATTTCGGACAGATAACAAATTTCTTTACTTCGGTGGTATCTTCACTGTCCTCTGGCATTTCCTGTTGTGGCTGAGCAATCGGCTGCGGTGCTGGTGTTGCCTGCTCCGCCTCCGCTTTTTGAATCTGCTGTTCTTTTCTCTCTCCACTTTCTTTAATGCTCTGGATTTCTTCATCATCCAAAGTGCCATACTCGGAGAGCTTTTCTGTAACATCCTCTGCCTCTGACACCATCTGCTTTAATATGTCTTCATCAAAGCCCGGGATATCAAGGTCGCCCTGCAGGTCCTCTAAAAAGCTATTGAGTGTATCGAGATTTTCAATACCCAAGCTGAAAATCTTGTTGTCTGCAATCATCAGCTTCTTTTTCTGATTTTCAGTAAGGTTGTCATACTTATAAACATCAGCTGTTTCTTTTCCCATGGCAATCAATGTTTCATACAAACCATTTCCTGCCAAGATTACATTGTTTTCGTCAACAACAATCGGACGGATCTGTCCGAACATTTTGACACTTCTTTGGAACTCTTTCAGCTGTTGCTCCGTATGAATTCTGACATTCTTTTCTGGCTTCACGAGGTCCACCAGCTTCATTGTGATAATTTCCATCTTTGTTTCCTCCTGTATTTTGATTGGAGGAACAAATCCGTATGATATATACGCTATCTGCAAATAGCAAAAAGACAGCATTTGCAATCTTTTGTCTGCAAATGCTGTCAAGTGTCAGCAACTTATTTTATTGTCTTTAAGAATGCTTTTGCACTCTCAAAATATTCTGCCGCCTCAATTACTATGGAGCTGTCAATCTCATAGATTTCGCTCCAGGCATTCTCTGTACTTCCTGTCCATTGCCTTGCTGGCCAAGGATGTGTTCCGCACAGATAGCCATTTTTCCAATCATATATAGGCGGCATAGCCAAATTATAATAATGGATATATGCCAAAACCTGCTCATGCGTCCAATCTGACAAAGGGCTATATCGTGTAACCCCTTGGCTGTTGGTGTAGATATTGTCACCTTTTCCAACATAATTCCCATCAGCCCTTCGTCTTCCAAGAAGGAGCATATCAAGATTGTTTTCTTTGTAGTATTTTGCCTGTCCTCTATGTTGAACAATATGGAACCATTGAGCTGCATATTTGCTATCCTGTGGGAAAAGCATGTGTGGATGAGTAACAAGCCACTTAATATCCTGTCCTGTATTGATAATGGACAATTCCGGAGGCTTATTATCCTCAACCCATTGCGTAAATGCTTTATACTCCAAATTGCTGATTACGAGGACGCAGGAGCTTATTCCTGCCCGACGGCAAATTTCTCCAAGCACAAGGGAATCTTTTCCTCCGCTCCATGCGTAGGCAGCTTTCTTTCCTTTCGTCTTGGCTTTTATATCCTGTATGGTCTTATTTACAAGCTGATCCAGCTCTTTTTTAGTTATCAGCTGTTCGATTTTGTCAAAAGTTTCTATCCAGTCAGAGTTTTTGATTCGCTGTTTTCTTCCGAGTACGCTATCCATTCTCTGCACCCCTCTTTCTGCTCACAATCAAAGCGACTGTTCCGGATAACAGGACTGTCAAAAGACTGCCTGCTGTTTTATAAGCTGCAGTTCCTGTGATATTTCCATAAGCAAATACAGGAAGTCCTATAATCAGTGCGGTTACAATGCCAGTAACAACACCTTCTGGTTTGAGCTTTACCCCATTTAATGTAAATATTGTTGGGAGAAGCGTTGCTGCTCTGAGTGTGCCATACATTAAAAACAAATGCGTAACTGTAAGCCCTGGGATATTGGCAACTATAATTCCTATTACCAACAGCGCAACCATGGCAATCTTGGTCTTTCCGAGTGTATTCTTTTTGAATATGTCTGTTGTGAGGGATGATATTGCACACAGATTACTGTCAATCGTAGATAATAATCCAGATACAATCATAAATAAAAATGGGATTACCGCCCAGCTCGGAAATAACTCTGAAATGAGTTCAAAGTTAATCACACCTGTATCAATTGCCGTATATCCCATTCCAGCTCCGACAAACCCAAGGATTCCCATTGACAATGGCACCATGCCAAATAGAATTGCTCCAACAAAGAAAGCCCTTCCTATTCGATTTTTCTTTACACAAAATGCTCTCTGCCAAAAACATTGGTCGCCAAATGGTCCCGAGATAAGCCCAACTGTTGTGGGGAGTCCAAAACCAAGAAATATCTCTATGCCTTTTGCAGAGAAAAGGGAGCTGCACTCTCCTGTATATCCGCCAATTCCTGCGAACATATTTTGAAGGCCACCACCATTCTTAATGCCGAAAACTGCAAAGCAAACGCTTGCGATCAACATAAAGACCATCTGTATAGAATCCGTCAGTATCGAAGCCTTTATTCCAGAGAACTGTGAATACGAATAAGCAATCACAGCCATGATTACTGTCATGATCCAGAATGGAATGCCTGTCAGCATACTTAATATTTTGCTTCCTGCCAATAACTGGACTCCTGTAGATAATGCCGATAATGCTCCAAGCTGAAACAGGTAAATATTTTTCACCGATTCAGATTGATATTTCTGGTGCATATATCCAGACAGTGTGATTCCTTCCGGCATTTCTTTTCTTATTCTCCTAGCAAACGGAATAAAAAATATGAGACAAAGCACATTAGGTACCAGAAACCAAAACAGCCCTGCAAAGCCTTTGGTATAAGCATTCTCTGTTGATGTAAATAGTGCAGGAGCCCATATCCATGTAGCTGCAATGCTTAATGCAGATATAAACCATCCTGTATTTCTATTTCCAACACAAAACCTTTCGACGCTTTTCTCTTTGTTTGTCATAAGTACTGTTGCCGCAATCATAATTACCGCATAAGCAGCCAGCACCATAATTGTGTAATTCATTATTTTCCTCCAATCAATATTATTCTGGAGGAGCAGGTGCATTTCCTGTTCAATCGTCTCTCCTTTCTCGGAAAGTTTGCATCAAAAAAGAAGCCTGCAACAACTCTGCAGACTTCCCCGACGTTCGATTTAGAATTTTACAAATACGATTTTGCCATTTATAAGCTGTGATGTCAATGTAATTATTTTGTAGACGGTGGCTTTATCGTACTTTCAATCCGTCCACCCCGAATATAAGAGCGGTCAATCTTTCCTCCGCAACTCTCAAATCGGAATACACATTTTCCTTTGACATATTGTGCTTTGCTGCAATCTCTTTTACAGTAAGAACCGGTTCTGCCATGTACTTATCCCAAACCACCTCGTATCTCCTGCGGTCTATATCCTGGTTCGGAGATTTTTCACAATAGGCATCATACAAGCCAAACATCGTCTCGATATGCGAAACGATAATAGCCGTTCTGGTTGCACTTCTCTTGATGCTTTCAATGATCACCTCATTGTCATAAAGATTCATCATTGATTCCAAGATATCCAAAGCCGATTCCTCCATCTGTATTCGCCCGAAAACTGAGTTTTCCGCATGTTCTTTGAGCATGTGATAATTACGCAGGAGCAGCTTTGTATTCCTCAATCTTCTGTCTGCCCGTTTTCCCTGCTCCTTTTTTCTTTCCTGCTCATAGGTTTTTAATGCTTCCTTTGCTCCAATTTCAGCTGCATTTGCACAAATATCCTTCAATTGTTCTGGTGTAAGAGCTATTATAACTTTTTCTGCTCTTTCTTCTGTTGACTGGCTGTCCATGCTGTCGCCCTCCTTCTTTTTTATTTCAAATTCATAACGAATTATGATATAATCTAACTGTCTGTTGGGAGGGGTGCGAAAACACTCTCCTTTTACTTTTCATCTGCTTTTATAAAATCCTCAATCGACATTTGCCCTGGTATTTCATAATATGGGAAATCGTCTGAAGCAGTACCTGTTTTTGAATCTCCATCACGGATCCGCATACTGGTACCGAACACTCTCTTATAACATACCGGTCCGTATCCTACTTCCTTGCTTTGTTGGCTTCTCAATTTTCTTCCGCATTCCATACAGACTGCCATCAGAAATCACCTCCCTCAAAGATAAATACCTTATGTGCCGGTAGTCTCTTGTCCTTAAAATCTTCCCAGTACATATATGCCCCAGAAGCTAAACAGGATGCCGAGTATTCCTCAATCTCCTTATCATTTTTAAGCCACACACAATGACCTGCGACATGTTCCTTTATTTCCTCCAGAAGTTCATTTTCCATAAGTATCTGTATTATCTGCAAGGTAACTTCCAACCACTTCTCCGGAGTAAATTCTCCTATGTTGGTCTTATAGAATTCCTTAAACACATTTTTATGTCTGGTATTTCCAAATCGTGTTGTGTATGTAGTTCCTGTTGGCTCGCTCCTGCCTATTCGATGATGTATTGCATAGTCTGAAATGCAAACTATCTTCATGTCTATCATCACCTCTTTTCGTGTCTCTCATTTAGCTAAACAACCACGAATCATATCCATACAAATTTTTTGATTTGCCTCTCAACGTAATGCTCTCGTCAGTGCAGCTTCTCTTCACAGCTCTTCTCATACCTCTTGATGTCTGTCTTTTTGCATATCTCTTTGATTTTGGTCCTATCAAATGATTTTTATGATACATTCCCATAGTCATTCTCCTATCTTCCACTTCTAAGCATACAAAATAGCAACTCTGTAGTAGATTTCTTCCTCAAGCCAAGTCTGCAGTTACTTATAACAGCAAGCTTCCATCTGCCTTTTTCAAAATCTAACTCTGTCGGGTTTTCAAACTCATCCGTTAATTCCGACGTATAAGGAATTGCTACCATTATTCCGAAGTGTCCTGATGAATCCGGAGAAACCTCATGCAGATGTTTATAAAACTTCCCATCTCTCATATCTGGTAACAAATCCTTATAACACTCCATTGTTGTTACTATGTAATTCTTTTCTCCAATGAAATTTAATCCATTTCCAGAATAAACATCCTGCTTGCAACTTTTTATTTCATAGCAAACAAATATTCCTTTTTCGATTTCAGATATGGAACATTGTCCGGCAGGAATAAACTGCATAAAGTCAACTCTTTTAGGTTTTCCTTTTGCGGCCCACGGATCAATACTAACCTCACTCGCCCAATACTTTCCAAATCCTCCGAATTTATCTGACACAAGAAGATTTCCAAGAAATTCCGTTGTTTTCTTTCTATCCATCACAATCCCCTTTCTCTCAGCTTGCGATCAATGATTGGAATAAGCATTCTGACCGAGCATTTCATATGCAATGTTGTTGGAGCATCTACAATTTTACATAGCATATCAACGTACACCTGCTCTGCAGATAAATCCTTAGCATATTCCTCCGCCTGTTCCCTCGTTTGCTCTACAATCTGAATACCTTTACACTTCTCCGAAATTTCATGTATCAGTTCCACAGCCCTGCTCGTAAACACTATTTCATCATTATTCACTACCGGCTCCTCCAGCAGTTTCTCCATTAATTCATCTATCATCGTCTTTCCTTTCCTCGTAATATCCACAGCAATAATCTTCATTTGTGAAATCAGCTCTTTTGTGGCTATCTCCATTGCAACATACACCAGAATAACTATCATGCCATGTGCAATTACTGCACTTTTTCTCAACATTGTTTTCTAATTCATCAAGTCTTCCAGAAAGCACAAGAGCAGTTGCTTCTATCACAATTCTCATAATTTCCATATCTAATGTTTCCCATGAAATATGTGCTGTAGTCTTTCTCTGCCCTGCGGTTTTTTGAGTAGTCATTTTGATAAGTCTGTAAACGCTGGCCTTTAATTCTGGAATATTCTCTTTTTGTCCCTTGTCCATCAAGAACTTCCACATCAAATCCTTTATTCCATTTGCAGGATTAGTTTCCATCTAAGCACTCCCTTTCTGTGGTAATCTCATTTGCTCGCATTTATCAAATTCAAAATATATAGTATTTGATTCTCGTCAAATCCGTAATCTCTGCATTGAGAAAACAAACTCATAAAGTGTTTTTCCTTTGTTTCCTTATTGTCAAATGTTTTTTCAAGCTTATAACACTGATATTGTAGTATCAACCACTTAACGAATCCTATCATTCTAATTTACCTCACAATTCTTAATTTCTTCCTGTTCTGCCTTGCATGATAATCATCTATCACATATTCATGGCATTCCTCTCTTTCCATATTTCCAGGACTTTCTCCATCAAAATTATTACACATATCACAAAAGAAGCATGGGTGCCAGTCGTATGGCACTTCTTCCGGATTGACAGTAGGACTCTCTGCATTATTAATACACGACCTGCATAAACAGTAGTAACATGGATCCACCATCGGAACTCTCTCTTGCTTATGTTCTGGTGGCTTTTCCTCTGTTATATTCATAAATTCATCAAATTTCAGTTGTCCATTCATAGTTACTCATATGTTGGCTCCGGCTTTGTGTCCGAATAGACATAATCTTCATCGCTCAACTCGTCAGCAATAATTCTGACATCTGCTCTCTGCAGCTTTAAGAGTAATAAGTCAAACGCATCCAGATTTCTAAGGGAATTCAGATTCGGGTTTGTATCTACTCTTATTTCCCATCCATCCTTTCTATCTCCATCCCACTTAGAAAGACGTATTGTTCTGTTGAGTTCCTCCTGCTGCTCCTCTTCATCCACTGTAAAATCAATAGTGGCATATTTGAATGAACTCCAGTTTCTCTTGCCCTCTTCTTCGAATTCAAAGAAAGCAGTCATTGCCTCATACTCTGGTGACTCATCCAATTCGACTTTCCTTCCAGAAATCTCCATATTCCTAGCTACAAACTTTTTGTACTCCTTAAATAAGTCCGTTAATTTTATTTCCGTTATCTGAGGTTCTTTCATCAAATACTGAAAATTTTCCAACATTTGCTTATTATCCATAAGAACAGATTTATTAACTATTTCCGTAAGAACTGTATCTAATTTTACTATATAGGCAGACATATCATAGTTTTCAATAAACGGAACTAAAACCTGCTCAACTCTTTCTTTGACCGCCTTTTCAAGCTTTCCATAATTAAATGAACTAGCTATTGCTTTTTCTATTCCATCCGTCACCTTTTCTCTAATAATCTGATCAACAGTTCCATCCGATAGGATTTCATCTGTGATTCTCTTAATATCTTCATCAAAATTTGCCATACTATTTTCCTCCTAAATATCTATAATATTCGATTGCTGGTTTTATAGCTTTTTGTACACCTGTAAGCACATTTGCCAACCCTGTCTCTACATCCTGAACGTCAATACCATTCATCTGGCAAGCTATAGCCAGCCTCATTTTATCTTCATCTGGAGCTTTGCATAAAGCTTCGTGAACCTGTTCTTTTGTCATAGCTTCCTCCTAATTATGCGTAGCGTTGAAATTCTCCACAGCCCACTTATTGCCGGTTGCCTGCACCTTTGCTCTAACTCTCTCCTGTGGTGTGGAGCCCCTTCCCACGCATGCAAGTATAGATTTTCTTATCGAGCTTCCCTCTGTAAGCCCTGCAGCATCCAGTGCCTCCTTTGTTCCGCACTTATCGCATATCATCGTCTTGTTATCTGCTCTCGACAGAGCCAACAGTCTGTTTACTTCTTTTCCGCATTTTGGACATTTCATATTTTCTATCCTTTCTGGTGTGATTGCCACACCAATGGTCTTTGTGACATGCACCCATGCAGTAATTTTCATGGGTGCAGCTATTGCACATCTCCTTTGGTGTCATTCCTGTATAACCTCGGGATTCTGTGGTTCTCTAACCCTCCATCCAAACAAACCTTTTTTAGCAACAACCTTCTCGCATTTTTCTGTAAGTGTAACTTCTCCGCTTCCCATCATCTGTAAAATTGTTGGTGTAGGTCTTCCAATCTCTGCCCCACATTTTGAACATATATATGGAATGCCCTTATCATATATCTTCCCGCAGACCTTACATCTGCAAACTTTTTTATAATCTCCCACTAAAATAATCCTCCTTCCAAAATTGCTCTTGCAATAATGCAAGCCACAAATCCGATACAATATGTTCTCTTGTTATATCTGCTTTCATCAGCAACCATTCCGCAAAGCATAACAAACGCAATTATTATAAGTATTATTTTGAACACCATTTGTTTCTCCTTTCCGGGCGGAAGCACCTACCGCCCTTTTTATTTGTGTGATATATTCCTTATCCGAGACCAATCAGATGGTACATAAATATTTGTTAATAGATGCTTGGTGCTTACTTTATAGCCACAGGAAGAACGATTGTCTTGAAATCGCTATCCTCTGCTTCAATAATCATTGGCATTTTGGGACTCTGCAAGGAAATACCCACATTGTCACAATCAAATGCTTTAAGTGTTTCAATTACCAATCTGGCATCAAATCCTATGGTCAATTCCTCTGAAATATTTTCCTGTAAATCAACTGTCTCATGGTAATCCGTTGTCTGGTCTTTGATACTTAAACCCAGCTGACTTCCTGCTATTTCAAATTTAACGGGGCATTTTTCAGCAGTACACATTTTGGCTCGTACCATTGCATCCAGAAGTTCTTTGCGAGATATTACAGTATGTAGTGGCAGTTCTTTAAACATATTCTGATATTTGTAATACTCTCCCTGTACAAGTCTTGTGCATATTTCAAAATCTTCCGTTGCAAATATAGCCATTGCATTACTATGTCTGATTCTTACCTCTCCGGTTAATCCGAGTGTCTTCAGCTTATCTATAGTATTCTTTGGAATAAGCAGCTCGAATTCTCCGTCATAATCAATCTTGTCCCATGCAAGGACATGTCCATCAAGTCCTACGAAATTCAACTGTCCGTCCTTAGCCTGCAGACACATAGTTGACATAGTGGCATTTCCTCCCTGTTGAGGAATTGCATAAGAAACTCTTTTTACGGATTCCAGTAATTGTCCCGCTTTAAGTGTAAACTCACTACCCTCTCCATCAATATCTGCTACCGGAAATGGTTCCGGATCCATTGTCTGATACTTATTTTTGATTTTGTCTGCTCTTATCGTCATTGTATTGCCATTTGAAACAGAAATATCTACTTCGCCGTCTGGCAGATTATTGATAAGGTCAAAGGCTCTCTCTGGAATAATAAAGCATTCTCCCTCTGTACCCTCTAACTTCGCCTTAACGGTCATTTCTAAGTTGTTGGCGATTAAATACCCTTCCTTTACCAAAATCCCCTGTAAGATAGGCATTGTTGTCTTTTTGGGAACAACCCCCTTAATCTGATTAAGCTTTGTTGCAAGCTCCGTTTTCTGTATTTTCATCTTTCAATTCCACTCCTTCCAAAATAAGAATCGTGCATTGTTTTTCCTGCAACCTATAAGGCTCCAGTTCCTGTTCTGTCATAAATTTGTGGCAAAACAATTCTTTCATTTTCTTCCAAGTCGCCCATGGCACTCTATAGAATTTTGTTAGCCCTAGCGATACCATCACATAACAATGAGCACCGAACTTCTCGTATATGTCCAAGCTCTCCCATTGCGTATCTGTCACAACATTTTGTCTGATTCTGTCACTGTCAGTATGCTTCGCTTCAAACATAATCCCAGTTCCATCACAGAGGATTCCTTTGTAATCAGGCTGTCCTTTCTTCTCGTAATATCCTTTGACAGTTCCATCCCTATCCTTGCCTGTGATATGAAATGGCTCTGGTGTCTTTTCTATGTGAGCCCATCCGTTTTGCAGATAGAATTCACACGCATTTGAAATCCACCTCTCGAATGTCTCTCCGGATGCTTTGCTTCTCCTGCCAACAAGCTGTCTTCGAGGATCAGGCATCAGTTCTCACCTCCAGATGTTTTTCAAGAATAGCTTTTATATCAGCCAATTTAGTTGCTCCAATTCCTTTCACAGAGCTAATTTCCTCGATAATTCCTGTAATATCCACCGTTTTATGTTTGGGTGCCTGTGTTTTTCCACAATTAAAACCTTCACTTCTCGCCTTTTCCACTCTGTCCTCAACGTAATGTACCAGCTGCTCATCTGTCATTTTTCTTATCTTTACAGCCTTATTGTGAATAGCATTCTCGTCAGTTGTTCGTCTGCAGCTTCTCTTTGCCATATCGTTCTTCCTTTCTTCTTTTGACACTCTCTGGATTGCTATGCTAGCGGTATTGTCAGCATAGCCCTCTCTGTTTGCGTTCCATTTACTCATCTTCATCACCTGGACCTATCGTTACGCTCTCTGCCAATCCAATAAGCTCCGGTATATCTAATCCAAGGCCTTTGCAAAACTCCTTGAAGCAATCCCTGCACATAAACCCGAATTGTTTGGGCTGTTCGCCTCTTTTTGACCTTGCCAGCAGGGTTATCATTTCGCTTTTTCTCAAATGAGCCTTGCATGATGCACAGCCATCAAACAACTTTGCTTTCAGCTTCGGGCTAATCTCTGAATGTTGCAGCTGCTTTGGAAATTCTCGGCGCATATTTTCTTCCCCGACAATCGGAACCAAACTGTCTTTCATGAAAACTGGCACTGAATTATAATCAGCTTTTACAACGATATCTTTTATCCATTGCAGTTCTGGCACTATTTTATTTTTGTTACGTCCCGTCTCTGCTCCGATGATTATCCAATCAACCTGTCGAAACATCACATTATGCTTAGAAACAATGTCCCCCATTAGCGGTTCAATGCTGACAAACGTATTGCATCCAGCAGGAAGATAATTAAATCTGTCAGCATCCGCATCACAGGTAATGGTTGTTCCGTACCACATATTTTCCAGTCCCGCCGGCACTCCAACTTCCGTATATCTCTCCGGATTCTTGGTGAGAAACAGGTAATTGTGAATTGGGTTATCCAAACAGGTTTCCATTACATCTCTGATCCATTCGCCTGGAACCCATTTCCCAAATATGTCAGCCATTGCTCCAACAAAAATGTTATTTCCCATTTTTAGCTTTTCCGGATAATCCATGCGGTACTTGTGATATGTAGGTTCAAATCCAAATGGATAAACCAATGTATTTCCCGTTTCATTTAGCATAGGTTTATCCAGAATGAATACATTTTCTGAGTTATCTGCCGCAGGCTCTGTTGAGTAATCTTTCTTCGCCATTAGATTCAGTCTTACATCTCCCGCAAATCTTGCTGTCATTCTTTTTGCGTAACAGTATGAGCAATTGTGCCGGCATCCGGTAATAGGATTCCATGTGTGATCACACCACTCAATTTTTGATTTATTCACAGCGTTCCTCCTTTCTGACATATCCAAGCTGAACTTCCTCTTCCCATGGAACATCTGAACAATTAACATGCTGTCCGCACTTACTACAATAATCCGGCTGATAATCTGGACCGGCATTGAGGATATGGTTACATCTAGGACAGATACAATACTGATGAAGCGTAATAACAAAGCCATACTTGTTGTATGTTCCGTGCTTGATTTTGGGTTTCCTTGCAATAAACTTCGGTATTATCAAGCTAGTTACCTGTTTCAGCATTTGTATCATCTCCCTCCACCCAATACTCTACAAAGTACATTGTCTGTCCTTTTCCTCCCGGCCGCTCTTTTCCAATCCTTACCGCATAGCCAGCTTTCACTAATAAGCAACAGAGGGAATTTCTATCCTCGTCATTGAGCTTCTGAAGTAAATTCTTTATTCTGTGTCTCTGATTGTCTGCCATTTATCATCCCGCCTTTCTTTTGGCATTCTTCTTGTTGTCACCTTGTATAGCTTCATTCATTTTCTTTTCAAATACTTTTACAAAGGCTTGAACATCTGCCGGCATTCCGCAGTTTTTAAAGCCTCTGCACTGAATAATTTTGTTATTTCTCCATTCCATAGTGAAATAAGATTTCTCTGGATGATCTGCTTTTCTGATGAAGAAAATATTTGTCTCTCCTCTTGCCACTCTATCGACATATCCTCCGACACAATGATGCAAAGCCTCGCCCTCCTTACGGATTTCATCTCCACTCTGAGGTACCACCAGTATCAAGCCTTTTCCCTTTATCTGGAAAGCATCTACCCCATCATTTCTGCTAAATATCTCTTCCATCGCTTTTTTTGTCTCGGCCATTTTCTTGGCGGCAAGTTTCTCTCTGCGTTTCTTTTCAGCTGCAGCTTTTTTATCTTGCAATGCCTTATATTCTTCCGCAGTTCTATCATGTACCTTTTTGAAATTGTTTGGCATGTAGATAAACTTGTTATCCAGATCGTATTTCAGCTCCCGGCACCATCCTATATACTCAAGCCAGTCATGTGCCATATTCTGTTTTCTCTCTATTCGTGGATCTGTTCTCTCTTTGTACCTGTTGTAGGAATAGCCCCACATGCAAGCATTCTTTTCTCCGATCGGGTATCTCTCACTTTCCTTGTCTATGTACCGGCAGAGCTTATGGAGCGATACCCTTCTGTTCTTCTCCTTCAGAAGATCTGTGTTGCATTCAAAGGTTTCGTAAAATTCCCTTAACTGCTCCGGCTTCATCTGGATATCAAGCTGCTGTGCCACCTGCAACAGTCGGAGTTCGTAATGATTGCCGTCTATTGCCTGTAGTGTCCTCGTATTGACCTTATTCAGCCCTAAGATTTCGTAGATGGTGTCAGCCTTATAATTGACCTTCCCCGTCATGTTCCCGCTGTAGTTGTAGCCTCTTACCACATCCTTTGCCAGCTGGTTCAAGCCCATTTTGCAGAACCACTCTAGCTTCGGGAATTTCAGATAAACATCAAGGGCATCCTCATATCTGAAAGCCGTGGTCGGCATGTTCTGTGCCAGAATTTCCAGTGCGGAATACTTCATAGGTGTGTGTTCCCATGCCTCTGGAAGATTTCCGGGATATAAGATACACTCCATGCATGCGATATTTCCCTCGTCTGGAATCCAGCGCGAATTCCCCTTCTGGTGGTACACTCCCCATTCATAGCTTTCCTTCATCAGCTTTTCTCCGAAGAATGTGCAAAAACAGCGGCTGTACTCATACATGGTTTCTTCAATGCGTTTCTTACATATGCTGCCTGTTATCATTGCGTCATTCTTTATGTGTCTCCATGCTTTGAAGTACCGGAGTAAGAAACCTTCCTCCTGCCGATCCACATATATGAACCATCTTTCATCTGATATCTGGCATGGCATTTTTCCTCTTGCCTTATATGTCACTCTGCTTCCGCAGAAAGGACATTCCCCCTTTTCATTGTTCCGAAGTCTTATCCTGCTCCGGTCAACGATTCCTGTCTTCTGGCAGTGCGTACACTCAAATTCAGCTTTTCCCTTGGATGTCTCTTTATAAATTCCGTACCGGCTGAAACTCATGCCATGTTCCCATACCCAGTCGGTAAAATCCTGTGAAGGATCTCCTATCGGCTCCATCCGCAGATCAATCGGTGCAAGGACTTTTCGGTGCTTCTCTGCCAGTCGTTCTGCCTTGACCTTGTCCTGGAATCTGTCAATAGCATTCCATACGTTCTCGTCAGTGTCTTTGCGATAAGCCTTGAAAAAGCTCTCCATGGTGCTCTTATCCTCTGCTGTCCAGATAAACACCTTTGGAATGTGTTCGCCTTTCCATGTTTTTTGATCCCATTTGTACTCCCACAGCTGGAAACCCTGCATATTATTAAATGCAGCTGTAAGCCATTTAACCTTTGACTGTGATAGGTCCTGCGTGATATAATCATCACTCGACAGAAATGTCCTAAATGCTGCTTCCGTTTTTCCTTTTTTGAGCTTCGACACCTCATAGAAATTCAGAAGCAGTATTTTGTTATCATCAACCAGCTCCGCAGTCACAATGTGCTCCATTCCGTCCAGTCTATCTGCCATTTCAACCATTTCTGCTGTTGCCTCTGGTCTAGGCAATGCAGACAGCTTTCTTTTTTCCATCGTGCATCCCTCCTTACAGCCCCATCATTGAGAACAGATCCATCTGCCCTTCAAGTTCATTCGACCTCTTCTTAGGAGTTTCTTTCTTCTCTGGCTCTTTCTTTGGTTTTTCCGCCTTTGCTTTCGGCTTTGGAGCTTCTTGGGCTGCCTTATCTTTTTCAACCGCCTTCGCCTTTTTCTCTGCACGCTTCTTCATGCCGTCCAGACGCTTCTGCTGATCAGCTTTCTGCTTCTTTTCTCTCTCCGCAGCTTCTTTAGCTTTTTTATCCTCCTCAGCCTTATCCTCTTTATGGAAATAGTCCTCAGCCCATTCATAAACCACATCATCAAGAACTGCACAGCTACTACCTTTCGCCTGCTTTCTTGCCTGCTCGTAAATGTATTTGTAGCACTTCTCCCATGTCTTATGGTCTTGGCATACATCCGAAGCAAGACTTTCTGATTCCCTGCACCTTTCAATCAGATGTTTGATTATTGGATCTGCAAACGACTTATCCTTAGCCTTTTTCAATTCCTCCTGCAACTTCGTAACTGCCCCAACAACTCCGATATAAACAGAACTGTTATTTTTCTTTGCTGTTTCAACTTCCTCTGGTGTAGGCGCTGGAATTCCCTTCGCAATTTCTTCAAGGCTTGCTGTTCCCATTGGAATCATTTCATCTGTACCTATATTGTTATCAACAGCCTGCTCAAATGCCTGTTTCTCAATCCCTGCAACGGCTCTTCCAATCTCTGACTTCGGCTCTGTTTCATCCAGGCTTTCCATAGCCTCATATTCTTCTTTTAATCTGTCGTTCTCTATATCAAACAATGTGTTACCGTCAGCGTCATAGAATGCGGTTACTTTCTCTCTCTTTAATATCTTGTAGGTAGTATTCCCTACCTCAACTTCGCTCTTGCTATCTTCCGAAGAATATCCGTTTTCCAGATACTCAAGAACAGCTTTGCTCCATTCGTGTTCGTAATCTTGATTATCTCCTAATGCGTAGTGCATTACATTTCTACCTGTTTCCATAGGCTTCCTCCTTTTTATCGAAATCGAAAAACATATAAAAGTGCTCTTTTTCCACTGTTTTTTCGGTGGTTGCAGTTCCACCAAGACCGCCCATTGACTGGAACAATCTTCTCCATGTCCATATTTGATTTTGAAACATTGGCATATACCAGAGTTCCTGTCCATCTTTTTCATTAGGGAACAGTACATGCCCCGTCAAAGGATTTGTAATCGTATTTGCTATACACACATATCCTGCACATCCCAAAAGTGAAAGCTGTATGTAACACATCATCCCAGTTATTCTGTCTATGTCCTGTGCAACAAAAACCACATGATTTTGAAAATTATGTTTGCATTTCTTCATAGTATTTGCGGCAGCTATCAATGTTGCACCTGCTCCGCAGGCAGGATCGCATATAGATAAATACCCTTGCTTCTCGATATGGCTGTCAACATCCTCGCAGGTTATTTCAGACATCATCTTGCATACGCAATACGGTGTGAAAAACTGTCCTTTCCAGTGATTTCCTAGATTTAACTGCATATACATAGCCCCAAGAAAATCCTGTTCTGGATTTCTTTCTAAGGCTTCAACAATGATTGCAAGCATTTTTGCAGGAACTTCCACAGAACCAAGTCTCTCTATGCATTGTGCATATTCTTTTTCTCTGCTCTCATAATGCTCCGGGCTTCTGTCGGCCACATTGCTGATTGAACATGCCATAGCTGCCATCAAGTCGGACCACACCTGCCAAGAACTTCGTGAATAACAGAGTTTTTGAAATTCGTCTAAAAATTCCTTTTCAGTCCCCTGTATAGCTTCACTATGCTTTGTCACCTAAAATCCTCCTTTTTGCCTCCTCAAACATTCGTTTTCTTTCTTCCAGCTGTTCTTCTGTAAGCTGCACCGGTTCTGGTTTATCTTCACTTTCTATCTTTGGCACTTCTTTCTTTTCTATCGCCGGTACATAATGTTGTTGCAGTAATGCCTTGTTCTGTGCGACGAAATCCGGAAGCGAATTTGTATTTTGTGCCTCCGCAGCTTTTCTCATATATGCCTCTCGGAAGTTCGCCCTTTCCGCAGTTGGATTTTCGCTCTGGCACAGCCTGCTCCATCCCAAATTTTTGACCACCGACAATGTCAGTTCGTCCATTATTGCGAATGCTTCCTGCGGATGATACCATCCGTAATCTGCCATAGCTTTTTGTACCACTCCCCAAGCTTCATCAAAACTCAGGATTTTGGGCTTGCACCTTTCCATACACAGTTTCCTTATTTCAGCTATATTGGGTGGAAAAACATTTGTGCAAATATGCTCCATGACTGCATTCTCCGCAATTTCATACGGAATGTCTTTAAGCGCCATATACCAAAAGTCCATTGAAGCATTATCTTCTAGTATCTTTGAGGCTGGATATGCGGATTTAATTCCGATTGCCAATGTGGCGAATTGCTGTTTATCCATTCGCCCACTCCCTTGCTCCCTGTGCAAACTGTTCTACCTTTGAGCCGCCTGTCGCCTGATTATAAGATTGTGCATATCCCGGTGTGCCTCCCCTGTTCTGAACTTTTGAAATCCAAGCATTGATAAATCGTTTCATTCCTCCCGCTGTTTTCCGTTTCCTTGGATTAGCATCACACCAGCCTTTCATCGCTCTTAGTTCCTGCATAATATCAACAGCAGGATATAATTCTGCGAGTTCAAGAACATAGCTCTGCGTAATCGGGTATTCTTCACCAGTATTCATCATGATACCTATTACCGGCGGCTCCGCAGCTACTGTCTGCTCGGAGCATATATTTGTATTGATTTCCGATTCGGATTTGGATTCGGATTGTATTGGATTACGGACACATTTGTTGTCTGATGTTTTTATCTGCTGTCCTTTGCTGTCAAATGTCAGCAATTCGCAATCCTCTGAAAATCCGGGATACTTACTCTTTTGATTACGAATTCTCTGATGATCCGCCCAAGTTACCAATTGTAGGTACGGTCTTCCCTGTGCTTCATACACTCTGACCAAGCCCACCGCCGACAACCTACCAAGCGCCTTATCTATATCTTTTTCCGTAATATCTTTCAGAGGAAAGCAGCTTCCCTTGATTATCTTTGCTCTTCCGTCGTATCTGCCGAAGTCGTCACAGGTTACAATCAATCTATAGAACAGAACCTCCTCAAACCAAGATAAAGAATCTATTTCTTCACTCCTGCAGATGCTCTCCTTGATTATCCTGTTTGGCATTCGATCATCCTCCTTTCGGACACCGGAGGTTTTCCCTCCGGCTCCTGTCTTAATAAATTACCTTGCTACCATTTTCCGTTTTGACTACATCCAAATTCTGTGGGAATCTGGCTTTCATAGTCGGATCGTGTGTGATAGCCATTATTTTGATATTGTTATATCTGCTCTGAATAGTTTCCAGTGCATCGCAATATGCCTGTATTCCATCCCCATCTAAGAAAGGCGGCTCATCAATAAAGAGCATTCCCAGCTGTATTCCTGCCGAAGACGATTTGATTTCTGCCAATGCAAGGATTACAGACAATGAAGACTTAACTTTCTCGCCTCCAGATTTTGAAAGGTATGGAAGTATCGACTTTCCGTATTCTTCAATGTAAATATCAAGCGATACCTTTTCTTTTCCATTTTTCTGTAATCTCTCTAGTCTGAACTCCACTCCCATTTTTCCGCCAGTCATCTGTCCAAGAATGGTATTTGCTGTAGCTGTCAGCTGCGGAATAATAGAACGGATAATCTGATGTGGCACACCGCTCTGGCTAAATGCGACTTTCAATGTATCGTAATCAGCTGTCTCCTTGGCATATTCCACCTGCTTATCCTGCAGAGTTGCAATGTCCTGTTTCAGCTTTGCAATCTGCTCTACTTTCTGCTGTAAGCCGCCAATCTGCATCTGTTTTTCCTTTACCATGCTATTTATGGCATTTACTTCTGTTTCAAGACCATTTACAATCGCCTGAGCATCTTCCATTCCTGCCATAGCAAGAATTTCTTTGTCTGCATCCGCCTGTCTCTCAGCGATTTCATTATCGATATTGATTATTTCTGCCGAAAGCTCCAAAATCCTGTTCAAAGCTGTTGCGTTTCTTTCCTCTGCAACCGGAATCATCTTTTCTTTTTCTACCCACGGATCAAGAGCCGTAATAGCACTAAGTACCTGCACATGTTCCTCAAACGCTTTTGCATATATATCCCGCTCTGCTTCCGCCTGTGTGCCCTTTAATTTGACCTCTGCAAGCCTGTTTTCCTCTTTGGATATGTCAGACTTCAAATGCTCGATTTTTGCCTTAATGAGGCTCAACTAGCTTTCTCTCTGACTGATTGCTTCAACCTGTGATACATACGGAAGCAATGACGCGCATTCACTCTGGAGAACAGATAATGCAGTCAAATCAAATCCAATCGCTTCCATAGCAGCTTTCTTCTCTTCAATCTCTGCCGCAGTCTTCGCAACCTCTGCACTTCTCCGAGCTTCAATATCTGCATACACGGCTTCCTGCATAGCTAGCTTTTCTTTAGCTTCAATGGCATCCTGTAAAAACTTGCAATGTGCGTTCTCGATATCAACACATCCGGATTCATTCAAAATTGCAACCTTCTTTTCAAGGACAAGCTTCCGCTCATCTGCCGCCTGCTTTTCTCCCGCAAAGCTTGATCTTGTCTCGCGGTCACGGAAAATCGCCGCAGAGTATTCCGTCTTTGCTTTCTGGTATGCGACCGCTTTCTCCTGCATGGCTTCCAGTTCAATCTTCTTCCGGCTGTATTCCTCTGCTTTCTGTCGGACCTCTCCGTCATTTGCAGAATCCAGTATCATTGCATTCATCATGTTACGGTTGTCCTGCAAGGCATTATTGAGATTTGTAATGGCTTCCAGCTCCGTTTCCGCCTGTCTTGCATAATTCTCTGCTTCCTGCTTCTTCGATGTATAGAGCGCCGACTGTCCTGTAAGTTCCAGCTCACGTTTCAAAAGGTTGTTTCTTTCTGCAATCTTCTCCTCGATTTCAGCCTTTCCGACAAGAATTGTTGCACTACTGTCTGCGATTGCCTGCTGTGTAGCTCTATTCTGCTCTGTAGCAATCTTCTTAGCTTGTAAGGTTGTGGCAGCTGCAAGAGCTTTCTTTCGCCTTTCTGCGGCTTCCTGCTGATTCGACAGGACAAGTTTCTTCTTGTCTCTCTCATTTACTTTTGCCTGCAATCTGGTTTCCTGCTCCGCCAATTCAGTCTTGCATTTTTCTAATTCCTCATCCGGCTTTCCAAACTCAGCGATTGTTACATTGTGAATAGTGATTTCCTGCTTCAATTCCCTGTTCTTTGCTCCATTCACCTTTGCCTTGTCCGAAGCAATTTTTTCCATTATCTGATATACCCCAAGTCCAAGGAGTGTGCCGAGCACCTCAACTCTTTCCTCCGGCTTTGCCTGCAAGAATAATCCGTACTGATCCTGCATAATCAGAGCACATGACTTGAATGTAAAACTGTCCATTCCAAGAATGTTCAAGATTTCCTGCTGGGTATCGTTGTATCTTTCCTTTGAGCAATCTTTCCATTCATTTTCTACAAATTGTGAAATGTTCAATGTTCCCTTTCCGGAACGGGCTCTAGTTCGTGTAACACGATACTTTTTCTCTCCGATGCGGAATGTAAACATAATAGAACCGGAACGAACGCTTTCATCATTTCTCAGCCATGGAGCCTTTCCGGTATCATCCTTAATCACTCCCTCTCTCGGTTCTTCATAAAGACAATCGATGATGGCATCCATAAACAAGCTGCTCTTTCCTGCTCCATTCTGACCGTTGATTGTGCAGAAAGTGATATCCTCGAAATTAAATGTCTCCTCTTCGTAGTTACGATAATTCTTAACAGCAATTTCTACAGGTTCAAATGTTCCGCTATTTGCTGTCGCTGTCATGCTTGCCTCAGCTTCAGCAATAATCGGTCTTGCCTTTAATACAAGTTCCTGTATTCTTTCCTGCGGTACCTGCTTTTCCTCAAGATACTTAATAAGGTTTGCTTCTGGATCCGTGGCATTTTCAAGCTGTGTTCTGTTGGCAAATTCATCTATCTTATCCGGAAGAATTTCCCATACCATAAATGCTCCGTCTTCCAGAAGCTCTCTTTCCAAAGTTGCCTTATTCAAAGCCTTGCTGTTTTCTGCGGTGCAGCTATAATGAACACGGACAATCTTTCCATCGATCTGTCCTCTCCACTTCTCAGTAGCAACAAAATCCATAGCCTGCATATTTATCTGTGTCACATCATCATCATTGAGTTCAATGGTCGCAAACTCTCTGATAGGTGTTTCATGGAAAATACTCTGCCATGTTCCCAGCTCGTGCCAGTTGTGAATCCAAAAGCCCCTCTGCTGTCCCTCATCATTAAAGTTCATGGCATTTATCGCACCGGAATAATACCAGTCTCTGTGCATTATCTTCTGTGGTCTGTGAATATGTCCTAAAGCAACCAGATTGTAGTTGGCCGCCAATAAAGCCTCCTGCGGAATGATTGGCTCAAACTGTGTGAGCATCATTGTCTGTCCGCTCTCGGTATTGCATCCTGGTACGGTGTAATGTGCCATCAGAATACTTTTCTTTTCTGGAGAGCATTGTGCTTTCAGCCCTGTTACAATATTTGATAATTCATTGGTAAACACCACATTTTCTTCATCACTTGATAGTCCCGGATGATTAGCTCTGAACACTCCCCTGTCAAATCCCGGGAGCACCGCAATATCAACATCATCAAATGAAATTACCTGCGGGGTAATCACCACATGAACATTCGGAACATCTGCAAACATTTCAGAGAGGACGTTGAACTGTCCTGATCCATCATGGTTTGGAGTACCTCTCATAACAACAACCTGCTTTGATACTGCCGCAAGCTCTCTGATATAATGAATGGCAGTAATAATTTCCTCACAACACCTGTCGGACCACAGGCGGCCAACATGGAATATGTCACCAGATACAAGCGAGTAATCCGGTTTTTCCTCATTTGCCACTCTGATCAGTTCATCCAGACATCTTTTCGTGTCCTCTGTTCGGAGATTTACTCCGTCCTTGACTGGGCTTCGGAATGTTCCAAGATGCCAGTCTGCTGTATGTAATATCTTCATTTCAACACGTATAATCCAATTATCCTCTTTTGAGGGTAATGGATTATTCCCCTTTCTCCCAATCTCTTGGGCTTTATTGAATACTCCATTATAATAATTACAGCACTGTGGATCTGTACCTATTTCATTACGGCTTTGACTGTTCCGAGGTGACTCAGACCACAGCTTTTCGTCTACTACTGGTAATTAGTTTGTTAACGCATGACGTTTGTATTTACGTGATTACGCAGCCGAATTCTCTGTGGAAGACAGCAGTGCTAAATATCTTATAAGGAGGCTTATTTCTATGACCATGTACTTTGTTGGAATCGATATTTCCAAGTACAAGCACGACTGTTGCATCATATCAGCAGCCAACCAGAAAGTTGTTTCAAAGTTTACTTTCAAAAATGATAAGTCCGGTTTTGAACAACTAAATCTTATCTTAAATTCACTCTCCACTCCTGAGGATATAAAAATAGGGTTTGAATCAACTGCCCATTATGCCCTCAATCTTGAACTCTTCCTTGAAAATGCCAACCACAGCTTCATGGAAATTAATCCAGTTTTAATCAAGGATTTCAAGAAGTCTCAGACTCTCCGACGCACCAAAACCGATTCTATCGACTGCGAGTTAATAGCCCGTTGGTTAATGACTGTTGAATACAAACCCCATTCAAAAGGATTTTACCACGCTTATTCCTTAAAGTCATTAACTCGTTTACGGGACAGGCTGGTTCGCCAGCGTTCTTTTTATCTTGTTAAAATTACAAACGTTCTTGACCACACCTTTCCAGAGTTCAAACCGTTCTTCCATGAGCGTTTATCTAAAACTGCCTTATACCTCCTTGAAAACTACGGCTCCGCTGAAAAGATAGCAAGAATGAATTCCGCATCCTATGAGAAACTTCGATCCATTTCCAGAGGAAAATTTTCTCCCCAGCAGTTTATTCGCTTGAAAGAACTTGCCGCTAATACAGTCGGTGTAAACAACTCTATCTTCGATGTAGAACTTAATAGTCTGCTGACCTTATACAAGTCCCTTGTAGATGAAATCAAAACATTAGAAAGCGAAATCAACAGACTGGTAGATGAAGTGCATCCACACTATATGTCCATTCCAGGTATCGGTCCTATATCCGCTGCTATCATTTACGCTGAATATGGTGATATTTCAAACTTCTCCAGTCCTAACCAGATGCTTGCTTTTGCCGGAATAGAACCCAGCGTACATGAGTCAGGAACTGAAGCATATAATGGCAAGATGGTAAAACACGGTTCCTCACAGCTACGATATGTGCTTATCAACTGCTGTCTGCCGTTGATACGGTTTGATGTGACATTTGCTACATACTATGCCAGAAAACGTTCAGAGAACAAGCCTCACCGGGTTGCTATCACTCATGTAGCTAAGAAGCTTGTCAGAGTCATCTATGCATTGGAGAGTCAAGATATCGACTTTGACCCAAAGAAACTTCGATGAGCTCATGTTCATAAGTTAACACCCTCCATCTGAAATACGCTATTTTCAGATGGTTTATTAAGGTTACCCTTTTTTATAAACCATAAAATTCCAAAAAAACACTTGACTGTTTATAGTTTGTCACCTCGCTTTTCTAATATTAGGCGGCAGCTTAGCCACCGCCCTTCCATTGTCATCAGTTACAGGATTATGAAAGAAAATCATCATCTTCCTCAGTATCAAAATCATCCTCGGCTCTGGACTTTCCTCCAAGAGGCTCACCGTCCTTAATCTTCTGAAGAGTGTTAAGACCACAGGCAATACCCTTGTTACCGTTGCTGTTAAAAGCATAGAAGTTGATACTTGCTCTGCCATACACACCGCTGTAAACCTCACTGCGGTCTAAGATAGGCTGACGATCAGCGTCTACGATTCCCGGTGCAGTACCGCTGTTAGCATTGATGAAATAAGAATCAGCATAAGCCTCATCATCAGGTCTCTCTGCATCACCATCACGAAGAGGTGTCTTAAGAACTGAGAGTGCAGGTACAGACTTACCGTTACCCTTAAGCTTGTCCTGGCATTCATCATACGCTGCCTGAATAGCCGCCTGGATCTTCTCGATTGTCTTTGTGTCTGACTTAGGAATAATGAGAGATACGGAATACTTAGGTGCTCCTCCGTTAATAGACTTAGGCTCCCATGCATTAACATAGCTCCATCTTGTATTTACTCCTGTGATTACCTTTGTTGGATTAATAAACTTAGCCATTGTGAATTTCCTCCTTAATTTTCACTAAAATCTTCATATGCTGTATTAATCGCCGGTGTTTTATCCGATTCCGGCACAAGTGCAGGCTTGCCCTGAGGCTTTGTAATATATTTGCCAAGCACTTCTTCAAACTTCTTCTTACCCATAAGGGCAGTCATTGCGGTGATGCCAAGCAGCTTCTTCTCATAAGGATCAAATCCTGCATCCTTTGCTGCAAAAGCAACTGCATCATCATCGGTGTACTTCCTGTTGGCTCTGCCTTCCACAACCTTGAACCCTTCGTAATGAGTACCAGACAGAGCCTACTGCAGAGCATATTCCTTAATATCCGCAGCCCATGAAATCAGACTGTCAATCTTAGGAAGGATAGCTGCAACCTCTGTTTCTTCCAGAGTAGGCGGCATCTCGAAATCATACTGTGCAAGTTCCAGGTTATATTCAGCACGCTTACGGCATGTTGCTTTCACTTTGCAGAACTGGCAGTGGTCTCCAGCCATGAACTCTCCCTTACCTTCATAAGCAAGTTCAGCTGTAGGCTTTAATACACCATCCGCCCAAGAAAGCAATTCCCCTTTTGTGATACTGCAGGTACTGACATTCTCACGTCTTGGCTGGAATATGGTCATCTGAATGGAATTAATATCATAGATACCATCAAATAATTCCAGGGCACCAAGTGCATAGCACATCATCTGCGGATTCTTTTCAGCTGATACCAGCACTCCAAGACCGTGCTTGTAATCAATAATCTGAAGTACATCATCAGCAACAATCACACAGTCTCCGGTGCCAAAACCATTCTCAACC
>OGGD01000396.1_pt1 | contig 34409 bp, 26 predicted proteins | sample 1571091 | NCBI WGS metagenome assembly OGGD01 (sample SAMEA2582073, study PRJEB24529) | metagenome | biome: Human gut stool | place: China | collected 2011
TTATATATATATTTATATATATAATAAACTTCTAAATAAAATAAAAAGTGAAGGGTCAGAGAAAAACTGAGGAACTGAGGAACTGAGGAACTGAGTCATTGCAGTAAAAACATCATAACCCTCGTAAACACCTGATTTACTGCTTAGCTCTATACTTTAAGAGAGCAAAGCTATGAGTTGTTACCCGTAAAACTATGAGTTGTCACCCGCAAAACTATGAGTAAGGAAGTTTAACTACTTTCAATCTGAAAGCATAGTTCAAACATTTCCTTATCACACCCCCAAATTTGGCAGTATCAGAGAAAAGTTGTATCTTTGCACGGAATTCCATCCATTCCTTCCATTCCATCCATATCTACCATACCTTCTAACTCCTTCCATGCCGCTCCTTCCATGTCATCCCCATAACTTCTTCCATACTATCCCCACAACTCCTTCCGCCCAGCTTCCACACGCGTCACTCCATCCGAAGTATTAAAAGGAAAAAGATAAAAAAGGTATGGCTTTTCGAGTTATTTTTTGTACTTTTGCAGCCGATAACGCATTTTGCGAACAAAACAGGATTCTTTAAAAGAAAAGAAAGGAAATAACAATGAAGAAAATATTATACTTTGTGGCAGTCCTGGCTGCTGCATCCTTTATCACTACGATGGGTACCAGCTGCAAGTTTGCACCCGACCAGCATGACGGCGACACGGTAGCTGCCAGCGAGTTTTACCCGATAGATACCTCTGCGGCTCATGCCAAGAAGATGGCGAAGATTGCTGCCATCAAGAACGGAAAAGACAGTGTAGGCATCTATTATGTGGGCAGCAATTCTACCAAAGACCTCATCGAGCTCGTATCCTATCCTTCACGCCGCGACACGATGATGTACAGCAAGACCCGACACATCAAGGTAAAGGGCAATGCCGATATCAACCACGTGGTTCGTGTAGACTTCTATCTCCTCAATGGCAAGGATTCACTGGTGAAGTATGTGGAGGAAGTGGAGCTCAAAACAAATCATTGAGCACCACTTCATTCTGGGCTATGCCCGAATACATATTCCGCTGAAGACCATAACTGCTGATAAACGTCAGCTGTATCGACTTTCGGGTCTTTGTTTCCTCCATAAAGCGGACGATTTTGTTTCTCAGAATCTTCTCGTAATCCTTATTGATGGCAAACTCACTTTCCGAAAACTTCATTTCACAAAGATTAATGGTATTGTCACCACGCTCTATCACCATGTCTATCTGGGCTGCCCGCTCCGCCGCCCCGGCATCACTCTTGCTTCGCCAGGAATACAACTGGGTAGACACACCAGAAATTCCCAACCGCTGCTTCACCTGGTCGATATGATTCATCGCCAATATCTCGAAAGAGACTCCAGCCCAGGCATAAAAACGGGGCGTGCGCTGCAACTTGCTCCAATACAGAAGATTACGGAATGAACTATCGCGCAGGAAACGGAAATAGAACAAGGTGAAGAAATCTACCAACTGATAGAGAGACTTTCGGGTAGAACAGCCATAATTGACATACTTTCTGATGAAACCGCAAGATTCCAGATTGTCGAGAATCGTGGTCAACGATTTGCCCGACTTCATTCCTGTGGCATCGGCTATTTCCGAGCGCATCATACCATAACCACGCTCGTTCAGGCATTCTACCACTTTGACGTATGCCTCAGAATCCTTAAACAGAGAGCGATAGAGAATCGTAAACTCATTGTACAACTGCCCATTGGGATTGAACAGCAGACGGTCTATATTCTGAGCCAAACTTAACCGCTCGTCCAAAAGATTCAGGTAATATGGGATTCCTCCCAATATCATATAAAGTTCAGCCAGTTCATATCTGGACAACATCATCCCCTTAGTATTCAGAAATGCTTCCGACTCCCCAAGAGAAAAAGGCTGCAGGAAAAGACGATGAGTAAGACGACCATAAAGTCCGCCATGGTTATTGATAAGTTTATCCATCATCCAGGAAGTGGCAGAGCCGCAGACAATGAGAACGATGTCGCGACGTGCAGAGGCCCATCCATTCCAGAAATGCTCCAGGGCAGAGATAAAATTAGAGCCTGCAGTATCCATCCAAGGCTGTTCATCAAGAAAAATCACCTTACGTTCTATCCCGTTCAAAGAGTCGAGATAAGAGATAAGCATTTCGAAAGCATCGAGCCAGTCGTGGGGAACAGAGGTTACATTCCTATCATAACGTCGAAGCGTATAAAAGAAGTTTTTCAACTGCTCCTGTGTGTTTCCGCCCGCCAATCCTGATGTCTGAAACACCATTTCCTGCTCAAAATATTCGCGCACAAGAAACGTTTTCCCCACTCTGCGGCGTCCGCATACTGCCACAAATTCCGACTGCCTTGACTCGTATATACGTGCCAAGGTATCCTGTTCACTCTTTCTGCCGATAATATTATTCTTCATTTCTTATTCTCCTGCTTTAATTTCTAACCATTTGCAAAAATAGCAAGAAAAAAGTAATTATTGGCTATTTCTTATATAATTTTCAGCCAATAACACCTATTTTTAAGCATTATTGGCTAAAACAAGTGATACATTTAGCCAGTAATCATAAAATCAGCATAAAAAAAAGCTAGCGCTTATCAGAAACGCTAGCCTTTTTCGTATTTTATCTAACCTAAATTTCAAATCGCTTAATAGCCTAATTATTAATCACTAATAACTAATAACTAATCACTAATCATAGAATCCCGGCTGCTTATACTCAATGCCCAGTTCATCATCTACTGTTGCGATGACACCCTGAATCTGACCCATGGCAAACATACGGCCGAGGAGAGTGTAACCGGCATTGTGACCATGATTGCTCTCATCGAATACGCCACCTGGCTCATCAGTGAAGGTCATACCGTGGTCTACTCGCATTGGCAGACGACGACCGGAATTGCACTTGCCTTCCTGCTCTGCCTTCTCGAAGATACGGCAAAGTTCAATGAGATGGCCACGACCACCCAAGTGAGAAGCCTCTGTAAAGTTGCCGTTAGGGAAGATGTAGCAAGAGCGCAGATGAACGAAATGAGTGCGGTCGGCAAACTGCTTAGCCATTGCCAAACAGTCGTTGTGCTCGCCGGCAGAGAATGAACCTGCACAGAAAGTCAGACCATTGTGCTTGTTTGGCACAGCATCGAGCATCCACTGGATATCCTCGGCACGACCGATGATTCTTGGCAAACCGAATACAGGATAAGGAGGATCGTCTGGGTGAACACACATATTGATATCGTACTCATCGCAGATAGGCATGATAGCCTCCAGCCAGTACTTCATGTTCTCCTGCAACTTCTTCTTATCGATGCCATCATAAAGCTTCAACAGGTCGCGGAACTTCTGGACAGGAGCTGAATCGCCCTCGCTGAAGTTACCGGATACAAAGCCCTGGGTCTTGATGATGATATTCTCTACCAGGGCATGATCCTGCTCAGGAGTAGAAGTCTTCTTGATTTCATCAGCCTCAGCCACGAGGTCTCTGCCCCACTTGTGCTCCTTAGAGAACTCAGCCCAATCCTCACGAGCGCCTTCACGCTGCAGGATATAGATATCAAAGTAGGCAAACTCGCCCCAGTTCATATAGAGGTTGTTGGCTCCGTTAGGATTGTCGTGCGACAAATCTGTACGTGCCCAGTCTAATACCGGCATAAAGTTGTAGCAGATGCACTTGATGCCTTCCTCGCCCAGGTTGCGGAGACTCTCCTTGTAAACCTCAATCTGATGATCACGGTCAGGACCACCATATTTCAGGGTTTCAACCACAGGCAAAGACTCTACCACGCTCCATTTCATACCGTAAGACTCGATGTACTCCTTGAGTTCATGAATCTTCTCGCGTGTCCAAACCTCGCCCAGAGGAACATCGTGCAATGCGGTAACGATGCCCTCAACACCTATTTGCTTCAACTGTGCAAGTGTAATCTTATCCTTCTTGCCAAACCAGCGCCATGTTCTTTCCATATATATTATATAATGTATAAGTTTAAAAATAAATTATCTTGCAGAAACATATTTATGCAATGTCTGTCTTACGGCACCCTTGCCGGCAAAGAGTTCCTTCACCATGCCCTCAATCTGCTCGCCGAAGCCAGCCTCATAGAGGTCGAGACCAAATACATCCTTGCGACTGTAGAGGTTCTTGAGGCAAGAGTAGTCCTGATCTGCCTTGCCTACTTCAAGAGGAGCTACGATAGCCTGGAGTTCTGCCAACAATGGGTCAGAAGATGGCTCGAATGGCTTCAGGTTATCATCCAATGCCTTGAGATAACGGGCATAACCTGCCAATACCAAAGGAATCAACACGAGATTGCTCTTGTCGAGACCACGGTCGATATACTTCTTGATAGTCTCACCGAAACGGATAGAGAGTTTCTGGCTGGTATCGGTAGCGATACGCTGAGGAGCATCTGGCATGAATGGGTTAGGCAGACGCTTGTTGATAACGGTGCCGATAAACTCGTATGGGTTCAATACACCTGGATCTGTTACTACTGGCATAGCCTCGATATAACCAATCTTCTGGATGAAGGCACGAAGGTCCTCATCAGCCATCTCGGCAGAAATCAAGGTATAGTCGAGCATGCAACCATAGATTGACATCGCAGTATGGAGAGGGTTCAGACAGGTGGTTACCTTCATGGTCTCAACCTCATCTACTGTCTTGCGGGAAGTATAGAGCGCACCGCCCAACTCCAATGGCGGACGACCGTTGGTATAAGTATCCTCGCAAACGAGATACTGCACTTCCTCGGCATTTACGAAAGGAGCGGTGAAAGTATGCTTCTCGGTGATAATCGTATTGTTATCCTCGAAACCATCCTCAACGAGCATCGCCTGTACCTTCTCGTGTGGACGAGGAGTAATCTTATCAATCATAGACCAAGGATAGGTAATCTTGCTGCTGTCATTGATATAATCTACGAAACCAGCCTCTACGATACCATCCTGTGCCCAACGCTCAGCATAAGCCTTTACGCCAGCCTTCACATGGTCGCCGTTGTGAGAACAGTTGTCGGTAGACTGAAGAGTAAGTGGCAACTTGCCTGCCTTATAACGCTCATAGAGAAGAGCGGTAAGCTTACCCATAGCAAATACTGCATCAAGACCACGTGCCAAATCGGCATCATTGAAAGAATATCCCTTCTCGGTGATGGTAAAAGTAACCATCTGCAAAGTAGGAGCCTGGAAAATCTGAACCAGACGCGCCCAGTCCTCACCAAACTGCTTATCCGCCTTGAGGCTTTCTGTGATAGATGCGATAACCTTCTTCTCGATGGTACCATTAGACTGGAGGCTGACGAGAAGCGAGAGATTATTGTAAGGACGATAAGCCTTATCGATAATTTCGTAGTCGAAGCTTTCTGCCACGATTACACCACGATCATACTTGCCTGTGTTAAGCGCATCGTTGAGGATGGCTGCCGGGAAAGCACGGAAGATGTTACCTGCGCCGAAGTGAACCCAAGTAGGCTCGTCGTGGGTCTTCTTAGCTACGGCTGCGATGTCATACTTAGGAAGCTCATAACCCTTAGCTTCCCATTCTGCAGCATTAAAGCTGTCTGAAAGAATTTCGTTCAGTTTCATGATTATACAGTTTTTTTGATTGTTTCATGTACTCGCCTATCTTTCCGAATAGGCGTGGCAAAAATACAAAGAAAAATCGAAACCCGCTCATTTTAAAGGCTATAATTTCATAAAATGAACGATTTGCAAATACATTTGAACGAAAAGGCAAAACGTCACGGATCAGAAGAACCCGTTTTTAACGATTATGTTACATCAAATAAAAAAAGGGTTACATCAGAAAAAAAGAAAAGAGGACGTAAGTTCTCGCCCCCACATCCTCTTCTTTTTAATCTTTAGATTTCATTTTCCTCTTCTTCCAGCGATTTAATCTGCTTTTCTATTCTTCCAGCGATTTGATTTGCTTCTTCGGCGTAACGCCAAGTCCCTTCAGGCTCTCTACCCTTCTCATCACATTGCCGGTGCCATCATAGAGCTGCTTCTTCGCCTTATCGAAGGTTCCCGAAAGGCGGGTTATCAAATCGCCGATGCCCAGGAAAGTATCTTCGAAGCCAGCCACCTTATCATACAGGTCAGCTGCCGTCTTCACGATTTTCTCCACATTCTTGTTCTGCCGGTCATACTGCCAGAGATTATAGGCAAGCTGGAGTGCCATGAGCAGATTGCTTGGCGAGATGATGATAATCTTCTTCTGATAAGCATAGCGGCTGAGATCAGGCTGCTGCTTCATCGCTGCGATATAGCTGGTCTCGTTAGGAATGAACATCAGTACGAAACCGATGGCATCATCCACCAGTTTGGAATAGTCTTTGGCTGCCAGTTCATCGATGTGCTTTCGTACGCTCAGCGCATGTGCCTTCATCAGGCGTTCCTGTTCAGCCTCATCTTCAGCTGCCAGAGCATCGGAATAGGCAGTAAGCGAAACCTTGGAATCGATGACCACACTTCTGCCTTCCGGAAATCTGACGATGACATCCGGACGATAGTTCTTTCCCTCTTCATCTTTCGTATTCTCCTGAATGAAGAATTCCTCATCTTTACGAAGTCCGCTATTCTCCAGGATGGTTTCCAGCACCATCTCGCCCCAGTCGCCCTGCATCTTGCTGTCGCCCTTCAATGCCTTGGTCAGGTTGGCAGCATCGGAGCCAATCTTCTCGGTCTGCTCCTTCAGGTTCAGTACAGCCTGCTGCTGTTCCTGCTGGAAGAGTTTCATCGTTGCCTCGAAGGTGTTCTGCAGTTCCTTCTTGTTCACCTCGTTCTGGGTTTTGCTCTCCTCTACCGATTTCTTGAAATCAGCAAACTGTTCCTTGATAGGTTTCAGGAGTTCATCCATCTGCAGACGGTTGTTTTCCTGCAGAGCCGACTGCTTGGCAGCCAGCTGCTCAGCCGCCACCTTCTGCTGTTCTATCGTCATTCGCTGCATTTCCTGCTTCAGGCTCTCGAGTTTCTGTGCCCACTGCTGGTCGCTTTCCGCCCTGAGTTTTGCCGCATACAGCCGCTCGTTCTCCATCTGCGCTTTCAAGGATTGAACCTCAGCAGCATGATGCAGTTTTATCTGTTCGATGTTAGCCGCCAGCACCTGAGCCTTCGCTACGAGCTGGGTTTTCTCCTCTCCCGCACTTTTTGCTTCCATCAGTTTCCCTACGAAGAATCCGATGGCAAGTCCTATGATGATTCCAATTACTATTTCCATTTATCCTTGTTTTGAATGATTCTGTAAATCTGCAAAAATTATGATTTGCAAAAGTAATCATTTCAAGACATAACACCAAACATCATGGGGGATTCTTGTAGATATTTAACTCTTCAGCATTTAACTATGCAAACAAAAAGAGCGCACCACTATTGGCACGCTCTTTTCTTTAAATTATCTTAAATATACATTATCTGTTGGCAGTAGGCCACTGATAAGTATCAGTGCAATGGATATCAGCACTCTGGTCGGCAATCATCAATTTGAAGTCGCCTTCCTCCAATCTCCATTTGCCATTCCAACCTACGAAGGCCAAATCGTCTGCCTTTAATTCAAATGTCATGGTCTTGGTCTCACCAGGCTGAAGTTCCACCTTGTCGAAGGCACGGAGACGACGGCCATCAGGCACCATACTGGCGATGAGATCGCTACTGAACAGGAGGACACTCTCCTTGCCTGCCACCTTGCCCGTATTCTTCACATCCACGCTCACCTTGATGATGTCGCCGTGGCGGAAATCAGACTGAGAAACCTTCAGGTTGCTATATTTGTAAGTGGTATAACTCAAACCATATCCGAAACCCCACTGCTGGGTAATCTTCGCATTGTAGTCGTAAGCACCTTCCATCGTACCCACCTCCTCACTCTTCTTGAAGTCATAGTTGGCGAGCGAATTGATTTCCTTAGGATAGGTGTAAGGCATCTTGCCACTGAAGTTTGACTTGCCCGATACCAGGTTTGCCAAGGCATCGCCGCCCATGTTGCCAGGGATAAGGATGTTGATGATGCCCTGTGCCAATGGTTCGATGTCGGCGATGAGACGAGGGCGACCTTCATTCAATACCAGAACGACAGGCTTACCGGTCTTGGCGAGTTCCTTCACGAGATTGCGTTGGTTCTCTGAAAGCCAAAGGTCGGTCAGGTTGCCCGGAGTCTCTGTATAGGAGTTCTCGCCAATGCAAGCCACGATGACGTCGGCATCCTTCGCTGCAGCCACTGCGCCCTGAATCTGAGGTTCGTTCTCCTCCCAGTATTTTCCCTTCTCATTATAGGTAACACCCTGGTTCAAGATAACATTCTCCTTACCATACTCATTACAGATTGCCTCATAGATGGTATTGTACTTGCCGGCAAACTCATCGGCACGATGTCCCTGCCAGGTATAGCTCCATCCACCGTCCAGGCAGCGCATCTGATTGGCATTAGGACCCGTAAGGAGAATCTTCTTGCCATGCTGCAAAGGAAGGATATTACCCTCGTTCTTCAGGAGCACCATACTCTCGGTAGCTCCCTCCAAGGCGAGCTTGGCAAACTCCTCACCACCAAACTTAGGATAATTCTTGAGTTTCTGGGTTGGATTCTTGAAGAGGTCGAGACGGTACTTCATGCGAAGTACACGGCGACAGGCATCGTCGATGCGACTCATCGGAATCTTACCTTCCTTCACCAGTTCAACAAGATAGCCACAAGCATCGCAAGAATAAGGTTCCATAATCATGTCGATACCGGCATTGATGGCAATGCGGAGCGCATCCTTCTTGTCCTTTGCCACCATCTCACGAGTATAGAGATTGTTGATGTCTGCCCAGTCGGTGATGAGCACACCATCCCATCCTGTCTCTTCCTTCAGCCATCCTGTCAGGATGTCCTTGTTGGCATGCATCGGCATACCGTTGACGGAAGCGGAATTCACCATCACGGTTAAGGCTCCAGCCTGCAGACCCGCCAGGAAAGGAGCGAAGTGCTTCTCTCGCAAGTCGGCAGGAGAGATATAGGCTGGCGTACGGTCTTTACCGGTCCAAGGCACACCATAGCCCATGAAGTGCTTCATTGAAGTGGCAATGTGATACTGGTCGATGTTGTTTGGGTCCTCGCCCTGGAAACCATAGACCATCGCCTTGCCCATCTCTGAACTGAGGTAGCAATCCTCGCCAAAGTTCTCCCAGATGCGAGGCCAACGGGCATCACGACCGAGATCAACGGTAGGACTGTAAGTCCAAGGCACGCTCACCGCACGAGTCTCATAAGCGGTAGCCTCAGCCGAACGGCGAGCTATCTCACGATTGAAGGAGGCAGCCACATTGATGTTCTGCGGAAAGAGGGTTCCGCCCTGTGTATAAGTAGAACCGTGGTTCTGGTCGAGACCGAAGACACAAGGGATGCCGATGCGCTTCATCGAGATCTTCTGGATTTGCGCGATGTACTTCTCCCACTGCTTGGCTGTAGGAGCGCAGGTATTTGGAGCGTTGAGGATAGAGCCAATCTTATAGCGGGAAAGGATAGAATCGGTCTTGTGCTCGTCGATATAGAACACACCGTTCTTGTCGTTGGCACCAAAGAGGTCGGTCACCAATTCCATCATCTGACCTATCTTTTCCTCCAAGGTGAGTTTCTTCAGGGTTTGTTCTACCTGAGCCTCAATCTTAGGGTCGCTCTTGATAACTGGAACATTGGCACTGGCTGTATAAGCCAATGCCAACATTGAAATAGATAATAATATTTTCTTCATAAATTCAAAGGTTTGACGTTTTATGTAAAAAACTGAAATCTTTCTAATATTTTATTCAATAGTTACTTTCTTTACGGTATAACCATCACCCACGAGGAAGAGACCATTCTGCTCAGTCAAGAGTTGGATAGAGAGGTCGGTCAGTTCAAACTTCCATGTAGCAGGTCCATCCACCGTGATGTCGCCACGCTCTGGGTCGCCCTTACCAGTAAGGATGTTATTCCACCAAGAGGTAGCAGCGGTACCCTGACCATTTCCATCTACATAGACACGGAGGATGGTGCCAGCCTTCACCTTTGAGAGGAAGGAATCCTTCAAGGCATCGAATGGTGTACTCCATGTCACGGCAAACTCACCTTCCCAGAGGGTGTTCTCCATAGATGGACGTGGCTCTGTAGTTACCTTGATGGTACCGCTAGGGAACTGGTTGCCCTCACCATCTACCAAAGTGATATCATAGTCACCATTCTCCAAACCTGTAGGAGCTGTGAGCTTCAAGGCTGTGTCCTCTTCGAGAACCTCGAAGGCTGCTTCCTTGCTACCTACCATTACTTTAGCAACTGTACCGAGATTCTTGCACTTATGGATAGTGGTCTCAGCACCTGGAGCTACCCAAAGCTCGACGGCATTGGTACCCAAGGCTGGGTCATCGGCAGCAGGAGTTACGGTAACTTTCAAGGTGCGGGATGTGCTCTTACCCTTGGTGGTGGTTGCCACAATCTTCAGTTCATGAATACCTACAGGCAAAGTCTGGTCGATAGTATTACCTTCGGCAATCTGAGTGCCATCGAGCAACCATGTCACAGTGGTGTAGTGAACAGGAGTCACCTTGATTTCCAACTTATAATTAGTCTTGCGGTCTATCTTGGAATCAGCCAAGTCGGTGTTCAAGATACGTGGATTGTCATCTTCGCTGACGGTGAAATATGGATCATCGTCAGAAGAGCAAGAAGACAAGGTAGATGTACCAGCCAGTGCGAAACCCACGGCTAAGAGCATCATCATAGCCTTCAAGACTTTTCCCTTATATTGTTTCATTGTCTTATTCATCATTAATTATTCTATTTATTGTCCTATAAAACTCAACATTTAACATTAAGCATTAAACACTACTCACTGTATCCCTTTCCGAATGGAGGATTGAAGTCTGGCTGAAGGTTTACATCAGCCTTGTCCCACCAGAGGCGCTTGTGCCAGTTGTCGGTACCCCCCATGCGGTCGATGGCAGCCTTGTAGTTGGCATTGTTGTACTGAGCTTCCAACTCAGGATACTGCAAGCGGACAGGCATTGACCAATCGGAATCCGTATAAGTGAAACCATTCTTGGTCAAGCGGTCACGATTCAAGATGGCAGGATAGTCAGAGCGGCGCATGTTAGCCCAACCCTCAGAAGGGTTCATCATGTGGAGAATCCAAGCCTGGGTGTTGATGGTCTCCTTAGGATTGTCACCCAACTTGTTGTTGGCAATGAACTCATTGATCTCATCCTCAGAAATCTTGTTGGACGTGAGATAGTAGTTGTTGAGCAACTCCATGCTGGCACGAACACCAGCCTCGTAGTGACTTTCTGCATCACCACCACCTACATTCCAACCCTTGGTTGCAGCCTCAGCCTTGAGGAACTCTACCTCAGCATAGCTCATCAAGTCGCCAGGGCAAGAAGGCATCTCGAAGTCGATGTTCAGGCAAGGACGACTAGCTCGGGCTATATAATCAGAGTTGGCATAAGTGTTCTCGTCTATCTCTGCATACTTCTTCAAAGTAGGAAGGTCATCCAACGTAGGTGGATTCATCCAGTCTGTGTACCAGGCTGCACCAGGGTTGCAAGGCTCCTCACCGAGGTTCTTGCTCTGGAAGTAAGCCAGGAAATCATCGGTCAAGTCGATGTTCTGCTCCTTGTCTGGCTTCACCTGACTACGCTTGATGTTGTAATAGTGGCGACAGATGCGATAGAGACGAGGGTCGTTGGTATTCTGCAACTGATAGAACAAGGTAGAGCATACCATGGTAGGCGATGTGGCATCCTGACCATAGAGAATCTCTCCCAAGGCATTGGCACGGAAATCGTAATCGTTGGCTCCATCATAATAGGTAAATGGAGCATCAGCATACTTGATATAAGCATCATCTGCTGCACTGGCGATAGCACCGGCAGCCACAGCCTTCTCAAACTCCTCCTTTGCCTTCTGTGGATTAACATCGGAAATGCGCATGGCATAGCGCATACGGAGTGCATTGGCATACTTCTTCCACTGAGCTACATCACCACCCATGCTGGTGACATCACCAGAAATGTGGTCGGTACCTGTGCCAAGCTGCTTCTCGCAAGCGTCAAGTTCATCGAAGAACCAGCTGTAGAGTTCCTCTACGGTATCATACTTAGGGGTGGAGATACCTGAGATATAACCCAGACCTGCCTCCGAACAAGGCACGTCACCGTAGGTATCTGCCAAAACTGCCGTGAGATAGACACGGTGGATACGAAGTGCCGCATTCAAGTTTGCCTTGTCAGCAGAATTGTGGATGGCATCCACAAGGTTCTTGATACTGATTTCATAATAGCGGTCCCAAACTCGACGGGACATATCATCTTCTCTGAAATTAGAACCAGCGTAATTGGTTACATTCCAACCACCAGCGAAATACTGTGGAAAACCAGATATATAGTTACGGTAGGTATCCATCAGACTGAAGTCACCGTAAGTCTGCAACAAAGCTGTTGTCAACTGTGCGTTAGGGTCGAGCTCGTTCACCTTGGTCTTGTCGGTATTGATGTTGCTCAAGGTATCATCAGAGCAAGAAGTCATCGCAGTGCCGGTTGCCATCAGGGCGAAAGCCATCATCAGGCTGCTCTTACCTATATATTTCTTGATTATATTGTTCATTTTCTTACCTTATTATATATTAGAACTCTTCTAAAGAAATTGATTCATTTTTTCGAGACTAGAACTTCACGTTCACATTCAAACCATAACTCTTGCGAGATGGCAGGGAACCATATTCCAGACCGAGACCTGAGGTGTTGTAGCTGGAGTCTGGGTCGATGTTAGGAATGTTCTTCCAAACAATGAATGGGTTACGAGCCACGAAGGATACGGTCAAGCCTTTGACATACTTGCCCAGGATGCTCTCTGGGAAGGTATAGCCGAAAGTAATCTCACGACACTTCACGTAAGAGTTGTCGTAAACGAAGGCACTCTGCACGCCATTTGCCACATGCTTCCAGTAATCTTCAGGGTTCACGGCGATGTCGTTCTTGCGATAAGTACCGTCGCCATTATCGATAACACCCTCTACGACAAATCCCTTGCAGTTACCTGCTTCACGCCATGCGGCAAGGTCCATACCCGAAGCCTTGCGAGCCTCCTCGGAAGTGTACCACTCCTCACGGCCTGCCAATGTTCCCTTTGCCTTACCTGTCTGGTATGCAGAACGCATGGACATAGAGTAGATGTCGGCACCTACCTTCACATCGAAGGATGCAGAGAGGCGGAAGTTCTTGTAGCTGAAGGTTGAGTAGAAACCACCTGTCCAGTCCCAAGTAGAGTTACCGATGGTCTTGACCTTCTGGTCAATCTTTGGAAGACCAGTAGCTGCATCGACAACCACCTGTCCCTTGTCGTTGTAGAGGAAGTCGTGTCCACGGATAGCTCCATAGTTCTCGCCAACCTGAGCACCTACTGATACACCACACCATGTGGCCTTGGCAAGCTCAAAATAGTCCATGCCATCTACGAGCGACTTCACCTTGTTGGTATTCTTCGAGAAGTTGACACCCAGGTCCCAAGCGAAGTCCTTGATCTGCAAGGCACGGGCATTGAGGGCAATCTCGACACCCTGGTTCTGAATCTCACCGGCATTGATGAGGCGGTAAGCATAGCCAGAGGTGGTGGTTGAAGCCAAACTCAAAATCTGGTTCTTGGAGTTCTGGTTGTAATAGGTGGCATCCAAGCCCAAGCGTCCGTTAAGGAACTTCATCTCCAAACCTACCTCGTAAGAACCTGTCATTGTAGGCTTCAAATCCTTGTTCGGCTGTGTTGAGTTGGCTATCATACCGATGGTATAACCCGAGTAGCTGTACTTGCCCGTGGTATAGTTGAGTGCCAACAGGTATGGATCGGTATCGCTACCTACCTTTGCCCAAGAGGCGCGAATCTTACCATAATTGATGAACTTCTTGTTCTTGATAAACTCAGAGAAAACCAAACTACCCGATACAGATGGATATACGTATGTATTATTATTTGTAGGGAGCGTAGACGACTTATCGCCACGGAGGGTTCCCTCCAAATAGTAAGTATGCTTGTAGCCAAGGCTTGCGCTGGCATAGAGAGAGCTGATCTGTTTCTTGTACATGCTCTCACGAGTGTTCTGTTCCTGATAGTTCATGATATTCTGGATGCCATTCATCTGCTGGTTAAGACCGACGTTGGTAGTGGTCTTGTTGTTCACCTTGAAGATGTTACCACCAGCGGTAGCGTTGACATCGAAGTCGCCCCATGAGTTGTTGTAGAGGGCGAGTATCTCGGCATTAAGTGTGCGGTTGTTGAAGATTTGGTCGGTAAGCTTTCCGGCAGGAGTTCCTGGAGTTGTCTTGGCAATGAAGTCCTCGAAGTTCATGCTGTTGATATCGGTACCGATAGTACCCTGCAACTTGAGGTGCTTGTTGATGTTCCAGATTGCCTTACCCGTAAAACGGAACACGTCCTTGTCGGATGTATTGCTGTTCTTATAGAGATCCCAGTATGGGTTCTTGTTATACTGATCGTTACCATTCCAGTTGGAGTAGTTGCCGTCGGCATCCTCATAGTGCTTCAACCAAGCCTGGTCGTAGGTACCAGCCAGGGTCATGAGGTTCTTACCCACGTTGCTCTGAGAGTCACCAAGGGCAGGACGGTTCTTCACCTTCTCACGAGTATAGTTGGCGGTGAAGTCGAAGTCAACAGGACCAGCTGAGGTATTCACACGGAGGTTGAAGTTGTCACGACTCATATTGGTATTTGGCAAGATATCCTTGTTGCGCATATCGGTAACAGAGAAACGCATACCCGTCTTACCGGAATTAACTGAGAGGATGGCAGAATTCTGAGTGGTGAAACCTGTACGGAAGAAACCAGAAGCATTGTTAGGATGCATCATGAATGGACGCTCCTCGCCATCGAAATACTTGAACATGAAGTCATCGGCCTTAGGTCCCCAACTGGCATTGGTACCAGAAGTGCTCGAATTAGGAAGCTCACCATTGTAGCCAGCACCGTATATCTCCTGGATGTCGTCCCATTTAGCCAACTGAGTATCGATAGTATAAGAACCATTGTACTCCACGGAAATTCTATCCTTCTCCGCCTTCTTGGTCGTAATCAAGATAACACCATGGGAAGCACGGCTACCATAGAGGGCAGAGGCAGCAGGACCTTTCAATACGGTCATCGTCTCAATGTCATCAGGATTGATGGCAGAGATACCATCACCGAGGTCATAACCACCAGCTTCACCAGCACTGCCAAAGTTGGTATTATCCAAAGGCACACCATCCACCACGTAAAGAGGCTGGTTATTGCCTGCCATTTCTGTATTACCACGAAGAAGCACGCGGGTAGAACCAGAAGCACCGCCAGCGGTGTTCTGCACAACGAGACCAGCCACCTTACCTGAAAGAGAGTTGATGACGTTGGTTTCCTTCGCCTTGGTGAGTTCCTCACCTTTAACCTCCTCCAAGCCATAGCCCAAAGCCTTGCGGTCGCGCTTGATACCAAGGGCGGTAACAACGACCTCATTCAAGGCCTTACCATCCTCTTGCATCGTGATTTTCATGCCATTAGCAGCTTTCACGGTCATCGTCTTGTAACCGATATAGCTCACTTCGAGCGTTGCTCCAGGCTTGCAGTTCAACGTAAAGTTACCATCAATATCGGTAACGGCACCGTTGGTTGTACCAGCCACCTTCACGCTAGCGCCAATCAAGGTTTCGCCAGTGGCATCCACCACTGTACCCTTGATGCCTTGGTTCTGCTGAACGCTCATCGCAGCATTGTTCAACTGGGCAGCGAGAATGGCAGAAGCAGGCATCCACATCAAACCTGCACCGAGCAGGCCGAGAAACATAGTTTTCTTTCTCATAATTGATATTTTTGTTTTTAGTTTAACATTATTCTTTCCCAAAGATTCCTTCGAGAATCCAAGGAGCATTCACCTTCATACTCTTGAAACGGTCGAAGATGCCATACTTCTCAGAGCCGTTGCCGAAGTGGTTGTTGTCCCAAACGAAAGTAGAGAAGCCTCGTTTGCGAGCCTCCGTAGTCAAGAACTTACAGTAGTAGGTCATGTTTTCATGCACTTTCTCTGAGTTTGACTTATAGTGATCGGTTACTCCCCACTCTCCTATTACGATACCCAGTCCTTTGTTGCTCCAGGTATTCACCGCCTTGTTGAAGAAATCCGTCATCGTCTTCTCGTTTTCTGCAGGTATCTTGCCAGCATCCTTGTAGGCATCACCCCAGTAATCGTAGGTGCAATCGCCGGCGTAGCTCCATGGCTGATAGTAATGGAATTCCACACTCATATAGTTGTTGCCATTGCCTTCGGCATCCTTTGGAATGATGAAATCTCCATTCTCGATGCCAAACCATGGGTTACAAACGTAAGTCTGTAAGATGAGGTGGCGCTTGGCATTGTTGCCGCCTGTGGCACGAACCACATCCACGAATATCTGATTGTAAGCATTCTGCACTTCGAGGTTCTCGGCAGTAGGTTTGCCCCAGTTATCTTTGATATGCACTTCGTTAGTTCCTGCGAAAGCAAGACGATAATCATAATTGGCAAACTCAGAGGCGATATTCATCCAGAGGAGCGCAAGCTTCTGGCAGTTTTCTTCCTTATATTGATAGGTAGGACGACCTTCGAGCCATTTTTCATGATGCACATTGATGATAACCTTCAAACCGTTGTCAAGGCACCAGCCCACCACCTCCTTGATGCGAGCAATCCAAGCCTTATCGATGCTCATCGCCTGAGCGTTGGTAATGTGGCACTGCCAACGGATTGGAATACGGATGGCATTGAAACCTGCCTTCTTCACGGCTTGTATCATCTTCTTGGTAACAACGGGATTGCCCCAGGCTGTCTCTGCATGGATAGAACCATCAGGGTTGCCAATCTGCATCGACTCACCATCCTGTCCAGGAGCTGAGCACTCGAATTCGTTGCCAAGATTCCACCCCACAACGTCTTTATTCCATTGCTGGGCAGTAGGTATGGATTCGCCTACGCCATCAGAACCGTTGGATGAGTGCAACGTACTTGCTTCGCATGAGAAACATGTGAAAACGCCTATTAAAAAGAGGCTAAATTTCAAAAAGTTCCTTTTCATTTTTATGTTTATATTGTTATTGTTTCGTTTTTTAAATAACTGTTTAACTTACGTAACAGAATTTGGTTGCAAAGATAAAGAAAAGGAACTTTCAGAGGGTTAGATAACAAACAAAAAAGGTTTCAATTCAGACATATCGTTTAAACAGAAACCTTTTCTTTGAATTTAAAACTCTAATTTACAGATACTTACTTGGAGAAACTCCAAAGTGCTTTTTAAATACAGTACTAAAGTACTTCACATTTACAAAACCGGCTTTCACAGATACATCCAGCACACTATCCCCCTGTTTCAGGAAGATTGCAGCCTGCTCCAGACGTATCAAACGCATAAAATCCTGCGGACTTTGGCCCGTAAGAGTCTTCAGTCTACCATAGAAAAGCGTTCTGCTCATCGCCATCTCTCTACAGAGTCGGTCGATATTAAAGTCTGTGTCGCTCAGATGACTCAACACCAAACGGGTAGCTTTATCTACAAAAGCCTGGTCTTGTGGATCCAGAACAGTTTCTGCCACATTTTCGAATGTCTGGCCTTGCTTATTCAAGACAGTATCATCCCTTTTCTCTTCAGAAACTCCAGTAGGTTCCAAGTGTTCATAGGAAGAATCAGAACCCACAATCTGCTTGGAAGAAGCAGACTCAGAAGCAACCTCTCCTCTAACAAGAGCAAGGCTTCTGTCCATATAATACTGACTCAACCGGCGACGATTCTTCAAAATACTGGCAACCTTACTCGCAAGAATAGCAGTATCGAATGGCTTGGCTATATAGTCATCAGCACCAAGTCCGAGTCCCTCTATCATAAAGTCACGACCAGCCTTAGCAGTCAGCAGGATAACAGGCAGCCATGATGTTTCCTTATTTTCCTTGATGCTGCGACAGAACTCGTCTCCTTGCATTCCCGGCATCATGACATCAGAAACAACGATATCACATACCCCGCCCTCTTTCAAATATTTCAAGGCAGCCTCTGCACTCTCCACATCAACGACTTGATAAGAATCACCAAAAGTCATTCTGATATATTTGCGAAGATCTTCATTGTCATCGACAAAAAGAAGTGTATCCGTTGAAACATCAGCATCCTGCAGAACCGCAGAAGACACAGTCTGGCAAGTTTCATCATGCTTATCTTCAGCTAAAGAAGATTCAGTTGCAACATTTTTCTTTTCTCCTACAAGCCGGACAGAAGAATCTGTAACATTACCTAATGGCACCTTCACACAGAAAGTAGTACCCTTTCCTTCCTCACTTACGAAACTAAGCTTTCCTCCTAATTTCTCTACGAGCTTCCGCGTAAGCATCAGTCCTAATCCACTTCCCATTTCCTGAGAATTTATCGCATTAGAAGCCCTGAAGAAGGTCTTGAAGATACTCTTAATTTCGGCCTTTGGAATACCTATACCTGTATCACATACATGAATCATAGCCATCTTACCTTCAACAGAAGCCGACAACGTAACCTTTCCACCTTGAGGTGTATATTTGATAGCATTCGAGAGAAGATTTTCCAATATCAGATCCATCATTTTGACATCAGAATGAATCTGTTGCTGCGGACACGTTTCAATACACAATTGAATATGCTTCTCCTGAGCTGCCAATACAAACTTTTCCAACTGCACACGTAAAAGCATCGGCAATTCTATATCTTGCAGGCGAACCTGTTCGGCAGATTGCTCTACCTTTTGGAAGTCAAGCAATTCTGTAACCATCTTCAATAGTTTGTTGCCGTTGCGATGCGCCATATCCAAGAATCCACGACTTTTCTCACTCAAGTTGGAATCATTAGCCAGATTATCAAGAGGAGCCAACACGAGACTCAAAGGAGTACGTATGTTATGGGCAGTATTAACGAAGAAATTGATTTTCTCATCATAATACTTTCGCTGTAAGCGCTCTTTGTAATACTGCCAGACAAAATATAAGATGGCAGCAAAAATACAGAGATAGATAATCCATGCCCACCAGGTATTCCACCAAGGCTGGGCTATATGAATTTCCAAAGTTGTTTCTCCCAATTCTCTACCATTACTTCTGCAGATAGCCTTTACATGAAGCACATAACTGCCCGAAGGCAAATTTACAAATCGTGCCAACTGATTAGAAGATGGTTTACTCCAATTACGGTCGTATCCTTCCAAATAATATTGATATTGAATATCATACTGGTATTGATAATTGATACTCTCGAAAGAAACAACCAGCGTATTCTCATTATGGCTAAGTTTCAATTTGCCTTCCTTCAACATTTCAAAGAGACATTCATTCCAGTAATCGGAACGTTCGACACCTTCAACCTCAACACTATGAATACGAAGTGGAGCGGCATAATTCAAACCTTTGGCAAACATAGGAGTCAAAGCGACAACTCCATCGTTGCTGCCAAAAAGCACCCTGCCATCTGAAGTACACGCAACAGACATCCGGTTATACTCACGTTCCATTCCCTTAAAGATGTTGAGGTTTACTATCTTCCCCTGTTTCATGAACGCCAATCCTTTATCCGTACTTATCCACAAATTGCCATTAATACCTTTTATAAGTCCATAAACAGTATTAGAAGGCAAAGCGTCCTGATTAGTATAACGCTTAAACTTCTTTGTCAGGAAATCATAATCGTAGAGTCCTCCTCCATCCGTTCCAATCCAGATATGACGGGAATCCTGAAAAGCCATACTGTTGACAAACAAATTAATGTCTTTACCGGGATACTGTTCAGGATAAAAGAAACGACGAGGATGCAAAGGTTCGCGCTTATCAATCAAATAGCCTCCATGCGAAGTTCCTACAGCAATAAAACGCTTATCCAGTGATTCCGTGATGCATTGCACTTCGTTGACAGGCAGATAGAATACCGACTTTCCCGTTCCATTCAAATTATATTTATCTGAAGGGAAACAAGCCATATCTCCATCCAAACATCCTACCCAAATATTACCATCGCTATCAGTAAAAAGACTGAATACGTAATCACTCTTCAACATTCCTGTTTCCACAGAATAAGCAGGCATACTAGTGCCATCAGCATGAACCTGATATACGCCATTACCATAGGTACCAACCAGAATTCTGCCGTCTACAGTCTGACAAATCGTAAGCGCCACTTTGTTATATAATCCATGATGCCAAAGACGAGTCTGCGCATCATAAACACTTACTCCTTTATCTGTGGCATACCATATTTTCCCATCACGGCTTTGGAAAACATCGTTCACACAATTATCTATCAGTGATTGATTGTTGAGATATTCATGTGTGATATATTCCAATGTATGTTTCATCGGTATTGCCAAATCTACTCCTCCCGAGTAAGAGCCTGTCCATAAATCGCCAAAACGGTCGCAGCACAAGGTATATAATCCATTACCATTCAACACGTTACCAGGACGACCATCTGTATCAAGCAAGAGCTTGGTTTGTTTATTCGAACTGTCATAAGCATATATTCCTGCTCCATCTACAGCCATCAGAAGAGTCTGCTTATCATATAAAATGATTGAACGTACTGGAATTTTAGGAATGTTTTGCAAAGATTGGAAATCAGCAGATTTTATCAGCTTCCAAGTACGATCATCCACTACTTTAACTCCTTCGTGAAAAGTACCCAGCCAGATACGATGTCCCGCAATATCATGATAAGAAGATACTACAGAACTGCCACTAATCTTCTTTTCTAACTTCCGGGCAGACATCGAATAGCAATAAACATCTTTAAATGTTCCTATCAAGAGTCTCTGACCTATAAATTGGATATGATTAATATAGGTATTTTTCAATACAAACCTACCCTTAGCTGTCTCCCGAACGATCTCCTTTCCATCAGTAGCTGCAGATAAGCAATAAATGCCTCTATCCATAGCTAGCCAGAATTTGCCCTTTTCGTCTACCAACAGTTCGTTCAACACGATACTTCCACCTAAAATATTCTGAAGATTACATTTCAAAACAAATGTATCTTTCCTCTTATCATATATATACACCTTTCCCTTGTTGTCGTAGGCGTAAATCAGATGTTGCGCATCCTTAGTCAGTTTAATACTTCTACCACTAGCATCACTATACGGCATCTCTGTGTATAAAGTATAATTGGTTACCTGTTGCCCATTATATCGGTCAACTCCACGCTTAGTACTTATCCACATGGCACCATCCTCTGCCTCGACAATAGAATAAACTCGAGGGCAGGAAAGACCATTGTCAGTATTGAGATTGGAAAGCATGAACATATTTCTGGAAATATGCGCATATGCCTGAAGAGCCGATGCCAACAGCAGCAATATAATCAGAGTGCAGGATTTATATCGTTTCATAATTCATTCATTGATCTTATTTGGAGACAAAGATAATACAAAAAAATGAAAAACAAATAGAATAATGAGATAAAATGAAAAAAATCTATTATCTTTGCAAGATATTAATATAAAGATATAGACTATGATCAAAAGATTATTATCCTTTCTAGACGCATCGCCAGTGAATTTCCTGGCAGTAAAGAATATCTCCGAGGAATTGGAGAAGAACGGGTTCCGACGTATGAACCCACAGGAGCCTTTGGGCAAGATTGAAGCGGGTGAAAAGTTCTTCGTTACCAAGAACGACTCTTCCATCTACGCCTTCCAAATCGGAAAGAAACCTTTGGCAGATGCCGGTTTCCACATGATCTGCGCTCACTGCGATTCGCCTACCTTCCGCATCAAGCCAAATGCTGAGATGCTTTGCGAGGGCGGTATCGTAAAACTGAATACCGAGGTTTATGGTGGTCCTATCATGTCAACCTGGTTCGACCGTCCGCTCACCCTGGCAGGTAGAGTTATCGTGAAGGGCGAGAATGCGATGAATCCCCAGACGCTCCTTCTTCATGTAAAGCGCCCATTGCTGCAGATCAGCAATCTCGCTATCCACTTCAACCGTCAGGTGAATGATGGTGTGAAGTTGAGCAAGCAGAAGGATGTGCTCCCTATCCTCGGCATCATCAATGATGAACTGGAGAAGGGCAATCTCCTGATGAATGTGATAACCGACGAACTGAATATCCAGAAAGAGGATGTTCTTGATTTCGATCTCTATCTGGCTGATGCCACTCCAGCCTGCACCTTCGGTGTTCACGATGAGTTTATCTCTTCAGGCAGACTCGACGACCTGTCTATGTGCTGGGCTGGCGTAGAGGCGATGATTGCATCTGATGCCAATGATACCACCCAGGTTCTCGCCATCTTCGATAATGAAGAAACGGGGTCTCAGACCAAACAGGGAGCCGGAAGTCCTTTCCTTTCATATATGCTCCAGCGCATCGCTCTGGCACAGAGCCATACAGAAGAGGCTTATTATCAGGCAGTAGAGCGTGCCTTCATGATTTCAGCCGATAATGCGCATGCCTGGCATCCTAACTATAGCGAAAAATTCGACCCTACGAATCATCCTAAGTTGGGCGGTGGTCCAGTCATCAAGTTCAATGCAGCCCAGAAGTATGCGAGCGATGCTGTATCAGCAGCCATCTTCGCCAACATCTGCGATGCAGCCGGTGTACCATGCCAGCGTTTCGTAAACCACAGCGATGTAGCAGGTGGCAGTACATTGGGCAATATCCTCGCCTCTTCCATCCCATTGAAGGGTGTGGATATGGGCAATGCCATCCTCGCAATGCACAGCTGCCGCGAAACCGGTAGCGTTATCGACCATGAATATTGCGTGAAGGCATTCACCAAGTTCTATCGGTTGTAAGCAATCCCGATTTATCACTTCACTCTTCACCTTCTCGCCCGTAACCCCTCTGTTTATCGGGGTTTCGGGAGGTGAAGAGTTTTCTTTATCTCTTCACCCACTCTTCACCCCTCTTCACCCATTTATCTTTTTTCTCATTAAAAATTATTTAAAAATCAGTTTCTCCGTTCTATCAGCCAGGAAAAGAGGGATGTTGATAAAGGAATCATCCCTCTTGAGATTAAGCATCGAATATCTGATGCGCAAACCAGGTGAGTACCTTTTGTTATACTCTATCAAGCTACGCCCCGTGACACTGGTACCCGACTTCACTTCCACCGGAATAACTTCCAAACCACGCTGAACAATAAATTCCACTTCTGCTTTATTACCCGAAGCCCAATAATGGGAACAATTAACGCCATTAGCCACTAGACTCTGAAGAATATAATTCTCTGCCAAAGCGCCCTTATATTCTTTAAATATAGGATTATCAACCAGATAAGCCTCAGGACTCAAATCAGCAAGCACTCTCAATAATCCCACATCAAGACTATAAATCTTGAAGATGCTCAAATCTTCATACGATTTCAAAGGAACTTGCGGAGTAGAGCACAAGCTTACCTTATATATCAATCCCGCATTTTTAAGCCATGTAAGAGCATCCTCATATTCCCTCGCTCTTGCACCAGGACGAACCAGCTGATAAACAAACTTTCTATTTTCCTTAGCCAACTGTGACGGCAAAGACTTCCAAACATGTGAAATCCTATTAGCCAGTAAAGGCGTAGCATGCTTCACAAAGTCCAAAGAATAATCTTGCAAGATATTACGTAGAGTTGTTTCCACGCCACTCAGATCCTTTTCTATCATCTTCATTGCCGCAGCTGGCATTCCACCAGATATACGATAGGCAGTAAATGCCTGAGAAAGTCTATCAAAAAAAACGTCAGGAAGAGGTTCCAAGCTATCTATTGACATATAATATTGGTAAAGCCTTTCATCTCGCTGCTCCAAAAACTCAGAAAAAGTGACAGGATACATATTTATATGGTCAACCTTACCCACAGGAAACGAAAAGCCTTGATGACCAAAAGCCAACCCCAAAAGAGAACCAGCACAAGCCACAACATATTCCGGCGTCTTTTCGCAGAAATATTTCATTGCGCTAATGGCTTCCGGACAGTCTTGTATCTCATCAAGAATAAGCAAAGTCTTCTGAGGCAAAATAGGTTCTGAAGTAAGATATGACAATTGCTCGAGGATTTGCAGCGGGTTCTTGGTCTTGCGAAAGATATCGCAGACTCCCTCTTCTTCATTGAGACTAAAATATGCGCAATGCTCAAAATATTCTTCTCCGAACTTCTGAAGTACAGAAGTCTTTCCTACTTGTCGAGCGCCCAGCATAATCAATGGCTTACGGTCTTTTTTAGCTCTCCATTGTTTTAATTCTTGAATAATTATTCTATTAAACATTTTTTAGCACCTTCATCGTTAAAGTGCGGAAAATGTGTAAGTTTACACATTTCTGATACTTCTTTTGTGAAACTCTCCACATTTTCCACACTTGAGTTTTATTTTTCATCGCAAAGATACTAAAAAAACGACAAGCAAACAAGCATTTTACTACATTTTTAACCAACTTTATTACATCATTTATTTCAAGAGGAGCATAAGACCATCCGTAAGATTCTTTCTAGCTCATTAAAAAAAAGAGGAAAAGCATGGCGGTTTGGGAAAATAATCGTAAATTTGCAATTGGAAAACAAAGATTAGGAATTATGATAGAGACTAACGATAGAAAATTGCCGGTCGGCATCCAGTCTTTTGAGGAAATCAGAAAACAAGGATGTCTATATGTTGACAAGACAGATATCATCTGGCAACTTGCCAACAGGGGAAAAAAGTATAATTACCTGAGCCGTCCACGCCGCTTTGGTAAATCCGTTCTTGTAGATACGCTAGAAGCCTACTTCATGGGCAAGAAGGAACTCTTTGAGGGGTTGAAGATTATGCAGATGGAGACGGAATGGGTGAAGCGACCTGTCATCAGACTGGATATGAGTCGTGCGGGCGCAGAGCCGGAAAGTCTGAAAGGTTATCTAGACTATACCTTTCAGGAATATGAATCTTTGTATGAGATAGAAACAAGAGGTAATTCTCCGTTAGCTACTCGTCTGATAGAAATTATAAAGACTGCATACAACAAAACAGGTTTGCAGGTGGCCATTCTCATCGATGAATATGACTTTCCATTGCAGCATTCTTGGAAAACTCCGTTATACGAAAAATGTACGGCAATATACAGAGACGTATTTGTCATTCTCAAATCTATGGACAAATTCGAAAACTTTGTTTTTATCACAGGCTGCACCAAATTTTCGCAATTCTCCCTAACCTCAGGTCTCAACAATTTGAGTTTCATTGGTTTTGATTCAGAATATGCTGCTCTATGTGGTATCACAAAAGAAGAAGCTATCTGTTATTTCAAACCGGAAATCAACAAATTGGCTGCATGTAAAGGATGGACATTCGATGAAGCTGCTATGCAACTGTCTTCTTATTATGGTGGCTATCACTTCTGTAGCAGAAACAAGATTGATGTATTCAATCCTTTCTGTCTTATCAATGCATTGGCAGATTCAGATTTGAAGAACTATTGGTTTTCATCCGGGACATCGCCACTACTCTCTAAGTTTGAAGATGATATTAAAAAGAGGTTGAAAGACTTCGAGTATTGTCCGATAATTAGCGATACACTGGAGACTTCTGATGTGACTGATGGTGGAGCAGAACTTGTCCTCTATCAGACAGGCTATCTCACGATTAAGGATTATATGATGGGAATCTATATTCTAGGATTCCCTAATTCTGAGGTAAAAAAATCACTTTATGAGACGATATTGCCAGCACTTACTTCAGAAGCTGAGCAATAACGGTGGCGTGGATGCTGCCACAGAACAGATAAAAGCCAAGCAGTATGCCGAGCCTTTCCAGGCTGATAAGCGAAAAGTAATCGCCTTGCCATAGAACTGGATGATAAGGGAAAAGGATTGGTAAATTGGAAGGAAGTATAAAAGAAGATTGGAAGGAAATATAAAGAAGAATAAAGAAGGAGAATGAAAATTGAGGCGCGTTAAGTTAAAGGCCTGCATAGCAGTTTGCAGCCTCCTTACGTGCTTTAGCAAAGTCTATTTGAGCCTTTGCCTCCATTTCTCTTTTACGTTTAACCATGTCTCGTAATACAGCAATTGCTTCTTCACGAGTTTTAATTTTTAAAGCCATATTTATCCATTTAAAAGTTCTACTTCTATTTGTCTGCAAAGATAAGCTTTTATTTTGAAAATGCAAAGAAAACAGGAGAAAAGTTTCGAAAAAATATGGTGGTAGTTCTTGAACCCACCTATCACAGTGACACATAGAAAACGGTAGTGTTATCGACCACGAATATTGCGTGAAGGCTTTCACCAAGTTCTATCAGTTGTAAGCAATCCCGATTTATCTCTTCACTCTTCACCTTCTCGCCCGTAACCCCTCTGTTTATCGGGGTTTCGGGAGGTGAAGAATTTTCTTTATCTCTTCACCCCTCTTCACCCATATAGAATTTGTAATACACTATATGCAATATGGGAAGAAAAGAAAACAGGCAATTCGGCGAAATTTCCTATTGAAGTCTGAGAACTTTATGATATATAGACGGTACTCTAATAATTCTTCATATGTCATAGCAAGTTCATTTCGCGCAAGAATTTTCTTGTGAGTTCAACTTTTTTCTTGTCAACTTTAATACTTCCAGGATGGGCTTCTGTCCATTCTGCATTTTCTAAAAATTTTTCAGCTTCTTCACCTTGAAGAGTTGGAATGATTCTTATTGCTGTTGCCATAACTTTTCTTTTTTTGGATATTTTTGCAAAGATAAGATTTATATCTTTAACTTCCAAGTTTTTAGGCAACTTTTTTGTTTTTTTTCATTTTTAAATTGTTATAGTCATGCGTGATAAGGAATCGGTCACGCAGATTTTTATTCTATACGGTTATGGAAAAGCCCCCGAAGCGTAATAGCTCCGGGGGCTTTCCGTATTTATCACCAGGCATTGTATCTACTGAATCTGCAGTATCTGGTCTTCCGTCAAACCAGTTATTTCCTGGATTGTCGCCTCATCCATACCTTTTGCTAGCATATTCTTAGCAATCTCAATACTTCTTTGGCTTTTGCCTACTTCTTCGCCTTTTGCCATGCCTTGCTTCATGCCTTTTGCCATGCCTTTTTCCATGCCTTCTTCCATTCCTTTCTGGTACCTGTCATCCAGGAGGGTTCTTTCAACACTTACCGAATCCCAGAATTTGTCATAGGCACGGAGCTCGGCATCTGTAAAGCCGGAAACTTCAAGATCTTCTACAGCTTTTCCTATCTCTGGGTCATTAAGCAGGTCGGAAGGAATCTCCTTCGTGTTGGAATTGATTTCTGTCAGGAAACGGAGCCACAAGACCATCATGCGCTTGTCGGCGATGGAATGTGGAGTGAACTTAGGGAGTTCTATGAAGGTGAAATGCAAGCCCTCGATAACCTTATTGCTGTCCTTATCGTGCACGATGCGGTAGTTGTGGATGAAATCCGGAGTATCATGCGCAAAGATATCATTTATCAGGTTGAGAGAATACACTGGTTGCAGTTCGCTGTATTTGCCTCCCTTTTTTGCCTGACTCACATAGAGCTTGGATGCATTGAACAGTACTCGCTGCTGGAATGCGTCAGACCATTCCATCTGCATTTCCACGCAGAACTTCCTGCCTCTGACGTCGGTGCAGAGTACATCAACTATGGTGTTCTTGCCCCCTTCTAGCTGGGGCACAAGTTCCGTTGGCAGATACTCTATCTCGTGTATCTGCTCTTCTTCGCTGAGTGGCAGGAGTGCGTTCAGGAGGCTGATCAGTCTTTTAGGATGATTGCCGAATATCTTCTTGAACGTGAGGTCTGCCTTAGGGTCTAAGTACTTCATAACCTTTCTGTTTTAAAATGATACCGCAAAGTTACGATTTTATTTTCATATCAGCAAGAGATTTCTGATAAAAATTAAGAAAAAGCCCCCAGGCATCAAATGTGCTGCCTGGGGGTACGAAAGAGAATCAGGGGCTAGTCTGCCCAAATTCTCTTATCAGTTGGATTATCCCAGAAATCCTTCACATTTTCGTCGCTGTAATCCGCTTCTCCCGCCTTCCGGATAACAGAGCCGGCGAGGATGGCTGTGGTTTCCATTTCCATGACGCTAACCACTGGCTTAATATATCTTTTCTTTTTCATATCTATTTTTATTACTATTTTTTATTACTTGATGATAACCTTCATGGTCTTGCCACCACGCTTTACGATGTTCACACCCTTCTGCAAATTCTGTAGGCGACGGCCCTGGAGGTCGTAGTATTCAGCCTTGCTATCTGCTGTAGTCTCCAACTGCTCGATGGCTGTGGTGCTGCCGCCGACGCTGATGCTGAACATTCTGGCACCAGCTGCAGGAGCAGATGAGTTATCTACCATGTAAGCACGGAAAGGCTTGCTGCCCACAGACTTTGTTGATGTACCCAACAGCTTGGCTGGGTTCATCAGCTTGTCGCCCTTCACGATATAGCAGTCGTTATCAGCATCCTTGCTGAACTCCTTTTTGGTGTAGATGCCCTGGAGCTTGTAGTTGGCGTCAGCAGTTTCAGCAGTCTGAACATCTTTTGCAATCGTCTTGTCGGCTTCTGTGAAGTCGAGCTTTGTTGCTCCATCATTCATCTTGATGATAACAGGAGTACCAGCAGCGATGCTTCCCTCAATCTCTTCGAGTTCTACGGTCTCAGTACCCTCATCAGCCGAGAGAAGCTTGAAGGCACGGAAGTTCTTGTCGGCGAGAGATACCTCGAATGGCAGGCAGAGCGTTGCCCAGGTAGTGCCTTCCTTCATTGTGCGGTTGTAAGATGCAGCCTTGGCTGCGAATGGCTCGTAAGCCACGAAATCCTTATCGTCGTCAAGTACGAGATTATCCGTAGCAAGAGTTTCTCCCGTTGCTCCTATCTTCTCATCGCCATAATACTGATTGCCATCAGACTGACTACCAGACATACGAACGTGATGAACACTACGCCGAGAATGAGGCAGATATAAAAACGCCCTCTCCTGATGAAATCACCCAGGCTGAAATGACACATCGGGTAATCATCGAGATAGGTCCTATATTCCCTCACCATGACATTAATCATGATGCCAACATAAATGAGGAGAAACAAAGCTACTATCAGGATAGCCTGTTCTTCTTTGGCTAATGATTCTATTATACTTTTCATGGTGCAAATATAGTGTTTTTCTTTGAAACAAGGTGTCGCATTCCCCCACATAGGTGTCGCATTCCTACAAAAAAGGTGTCGCATTCGTGGGGGAATGCGACACCTAATACATACTTTTTAACAGTTTTTCTCTCTCCAAGCCGTAGGAGAGCAGCCTTCTTTCTCTTTGAACATACGGTAGAGATGGGTACGGGAAGAGAAGCCACACTCGGCAGAAATGATGTCATTACCGAAGTCGGGGCTATCCAACATCATCTTCTTGGCAGCCTCAAAACGCACCTCGGCAAGCCAGAGGCGGAAGGTGGTATTGAGACAGGATGAGAGGTATCGCGACAACTCGTTCTTGGAGATGTTCAGCGAGCGTGACAGGGTGAACATGTTTACTGTGGTGTCTTTTCTTCGCACCACTTGTCAAGCTTCTCCTTGATGGCTGCCTGACGCTCCTGAGAAATTGGCTGTAAGTTTTCTTTACTGTCTGTATACTCTGCATTCTGCCTATCGGAGCTCTCCAAAGATACCCCTTTCTAATTGAAATTAGCCAATTAAATTTCGCATTCAATTAAAATAATCAGCAAAATTCTTGGCTGTTTTAAATAAAAGTTGTAGTTTTGCATTTGGAATAATATAAATATGTATGATATGACAACATTAGCTATTTATAAATTGTGGAGTTTCTTGCAGTCCCTTCCTTTGACAGCAAGTAATGAGCGTTGGTTGGCCGAACGTCTGTTGGAGTCAGCTAATGCTAAGTCTGTTACAACTGTAAAGAAGCAAGAGAATGCGTGGGCTAACTATCAGCTTTCGCCCGAAATACTTAAGATGACGCTTAAGAATCGTAAGCAAGTTTCAGATGCGATAGATGACTCATTATATGAATCTTTAGAAGAAAAATACAACTTTATGTTTCTGCTATAACATTTGTCAATGCATTTTTTATCTTGCGCAAATCTTATTCTCGGGAAGAGTTGTATCAATCTATGTTAGGTCTTGCGTCTCTTTGTGAAATAACGGATGTGGATAAGGAGATTATAAAGAAGTGTCTATCATTTGAACGTAAAGATTTTGAGGATAGCGTGCAATATGAATCTGCTTTGCTCCATCAAGTAGATGTGATAGTAACAAGAAATGTAAAGGACTTTAGGGATTTTGCAGAAAATGTGCAGACTCCTGCTGATTTTTTAGAATCGATATTAGTTTAAAATAAGAAGGCTCAGGAAGGAAGAAAATGGTAAAAGCCCCCGATGCGTATAGCACCGGGGGCTTCCTGTATTATGCCGTTAGGCGTTATAATGACTGTTAATCACCATAATACCAGTCGTCTTCCAATTCTGGTCTGCCACTGTCACCTTTTCCTTGCTGCATAGTAGATGCTGCAAGGAGGGTGCAAGAGGTGATGTTTACCACCTGTATCTCTGGCTTTGTATATTCTTTCTTTTTCATATCCTTTTGATTTTAAAATTCTTTACTTAACCATGATTTTATAAGTCTTGCTGCCACGCTTCACGATGTTCAGACCCTTCTGCAGACCATTGGTACGACGACCATTCGCATCATAGTATTCTGCATTGGCATCGTTGCTGATAGCGTTGAGGTTGTCAATGGCAGTAGTGCCACCACCCTTTCCGATGCTCAGCATGGCTGCTCTTGCATTAGATGCTGTGACAGGATGGATATATGCATGCATAGGTTTGCTGCCTACACCCTTGCCACCCGTCAAGTCAGAGACACGCCAGAACTTATCCTTGCCGATGATATAGTCGGTGTCTGCAAGACCCTGATTGTCTTTGCCGCCAATCTTGGTGAATGAACCTACGAGGTTGACATCTGTGTTTGTTCCAGCCTTAGGCTCAGTAACGATGCTTGCATCTTGTACAGAAATGCTGAGTGTCTGCTCGTTCTCATTCATCTTGAAGAGCACCGGAGTGCCGGCAGGAATCTCTGCTCCTTCATAACTCTCAAGGGTGATGCATTCATTATCATTGTCAATACCTGTGAGACGATAGAACTTACATTCTGTTTCCTGGCTCTGGTCAATTGCGAAAGGCAAGCAGAGCGTTCCCCAGGTAGTGCCAGCATTCATCGTGCGGTTGTAAGATGCATCCTTGGCTGCGAACGGCTCGTAAGCCACGAAGTCCTTATTGTCGTCAAGAGCGAGGTTCTCCGCAGTAAGAGTTTCTCCCGTTGCACCTATCTTCTCATCACCATTCTTGCCTACCAGCTTGGTGAAGTAGCCAGTCTTGTAGTTGGCGTAGTTATGGTCTTTCTTGCTCGGGGCATAGTCTTTGAGATTTGTGCAATTATCGAACATGTAAGAACCGTTAGTTACCTTGTCTATTACAAACTTGTCGTTGACGTAAATGGTTGTGAGAGTTGAGCAATAAGAGAACATAAAGCTCATATTTGTCACCTTCTTTGTATTGAAATTAGAGACATCGAGAGAGGTGAGTTTTGAACATTTATTGAACATATAGCTCATATTAGTCACATTTTCTGAGTTGAAGTTTGTAACGTCAAGAGAGGTGAGAGCTGAGCAGCCAGTGAACATTCTACTCATTTTCTTCACATTCACGGTATTGAAGTTAGTGACGTCGAGAGAGGGGAGTTTTGAACAGGATGAGAACATGCCTTCCATTGTCGTTACATTCCTCGTATCGAACTTAGTGACGTCGAGAGAGGTGAGAGATTTGCAGCTAGAAAACATGTAGCTCATATCCGTCACCTTTGCGGTATTGAAGTTGGTAACATCGAGAGAGGTGAGTTCTGAACATTTATTGAACATGTAGCGCATATCTGTCACCTTCTCTGTATTCAGATATTCCAGACCTGTAATTGTTTCCAGTTTTTTGAGATTCTCAAAGAAACGGTACAACGATGTAGGAGTGTATGTGCTAAAGCTCTTATCGAAAACAATGTGCACAATTGTGCCATTCCCTAATTTATTTTTGATAGTAGCCACCGTCATCTTATCTTCCACCCAAGCACTATTTTTAGGAAGGGTTTCACCCACATTTTTCTTGAAAGTCAAGGTATTGGTAGAGGATTCATACGTTGCTATATACTTAGAACTGGAAGCTGCCTTCTGCGCAACCATATTGGCAGGCAGAAGCAACAACATGAGCAACATCAATGGGAACAGAGCGAATCTACAGAACTTCGCCCCCCCCATTGTTAATACGGCCGGCTTGCGCCCCATTGGATTGATTGGTAAATCTTTTCATAATTTAATATTATATTTGTTATTATATTTTATCAAGAAATTACTGAATACTGATTGCCATCAGACTGACTACCAGACACACGAACGTGATAAACACTACGCCGAGAATGAGGCAGATATAAAAACGCCCTCTCCTGATGAAATCACCCAGGCTGAAATGACACATCGGGTAATCATCGAGATAGGTCCTATATTCCCTCACCATGACATTAATCATGATGCCAACATAAATGAGGAGAAACAAAGCTACTATCAGGATAGCCTGTTCTTCTTTGGCTAATGATTCTATTATACTTTTCATGGTGCAAATATAGTGTTTTTCTTTGAAACAAGGTGTCGCATTCCCCCACATAGGTGTCGCATTCCTACAAAAAAGGTGTCGCATTCGTGGGGGAATGCGACACCTAATACATACTTTTTAACAGTTTTTCTCTCTCCAAGCCGTAGGAGAGCAGCCTTCTTTCTCTTTGAACATACGGTAGAGATGGGTACGGGAAGAGAAGCCACACTCGGCAGAAATGATGTCATTACCGAAGTCGGGGTTATCCAACATCATCTTCTTGGCAGCCTCAAAACGCACCTCGGCAAGCCAGGGGCGGAAGGTGGTATTGAGACAGGATGAGAGGTAGCGCGACAACTCGTATCTGCTGATATTCAACGAACGTGACAGGGTAATCATATTCAGCGACGTATCCCTATAACCCTTGGCGGCACACCATTCATCCAACTTCTCACGGACGATCTTCTTCCGTCTTTCTGAACGCTGTGATTGTAAAGTTTCTTTCTTATCATCAAGTTCTTCATCCTGCAGTTCTAAACAGGCATTGTCTTCCACGCATTCCATGGCAGCATTCTCTTCTTCCTCCTTATCCAGAAGTTCTTCGGAAGGTACGTAATTATAGCCCAAAGCCATAAAACTGAGCGTGAAGAAAAAGACAGCAAGCAGTCCCAGAGGTCCGATTACATATAGAGATTTGGTGGAAAGAACTGCAAAAGGCAGGGCTACTGCAGGGAAAAAGACCATGAATACACTGACTCGCGCATATCTCACGTAAGGCAGGATATCATAACCAGCCATCACCTCCAGCATCCTTCTGCGCTTTCTGATTTCCACTATTATCATATAGATGCAATAGGCTACGCTGAAGGCGAACAGGACTATCATCACATAAATCCAGCTGCCGATATGGAAGTTTCCGCTCTGGATAAAGCCGATGCAGAAGGCAGCCAATATGGCGGCATAAATACTGGCGCAAACGATGTTCATCTTCCGGCGGTTGGCATGCGTTGCCTCGATATTGTAAATACCAATAGCGATGAGCGAGAAGCAAGGGGGATAGACCAGAAGGTTGAAAACGGCACCCACAGCAGCGTCTTGCGCCCGGAAGCCCAGGAGCATCTGCATGAGAAATTGTATGGCCAATCCTACCATGGCTCCGATAATCAGCCACCGTGACACTTCATATCGCCGGTTCATCCACTTCATGTGTAGTCGGGTAATACCCAGGATGAGGATATTGACGAGCATAAATAGAAAACAGGCGAACTGCAATAAATATAATGTATCCATTTCGTTCTTATTTTTGTATTTGGCATCTGCCAAGATTATCGTTAACACGTTAAAACGTATGCAAAAGTACAAATTTTATTTTTAAATGGAGAGGAGAAATGGGGAAAAAGTGAATAAAAGGACGAAAAAAAATGGTTTTATTTATCGGGAACAGCAGACTAGCGAAACGGAAACAGGGGACGAGTGCAACAAGAACAGCGAACTAGCGAAACTAGAACAGCAGACTAGCGATAGGCAGAACAGTGGGCTGTCTGAGCCAAACAGCGAATGAAAACCAGTTTGCCAGGTTTTTTAATAACCGACAGAACTTTCGCAAGTTTTGCCCCACACGCCCTGAAAGGGCAGAAGCTCCTAGCCCAGGGCATCGCCCTGGGTATAATAGCAATCAGCAAGGCGCCCTGTAAGGGCAAAAGCTTTCAAATACCAGGCAATTAACAAAGCTTTTGCCCTTACTATTATATTTGCACTTGGAAAAATAAAGAGGTGAAAAT
>OGGD01000403.1_pt1 | contig 33891 bp, 34 predicted proteins | sample 1571091 | NCBI WGS metagenome assembly OGGD01 (sample SAMEA2582073, study PRJEB24529) | metagenome | biome: Human gut stool | place: China | collected 2011
CAACGCTGCAATTACCATAAGAATGATTGAAATCATTACTCTCATAATATATACCTCCATAACTTAGAATTTTCTACTCTTATCAATAACCCCAAGTCATCAGATTCCATTCTCCGCCTTCACTCCGTGCAAGCCACCATGACCAAGTGTACTCTTCGTTAGCCTCCCATGCACCGCCACCTTTTTTCGGCGAACGAAAACTGCTTTCAAATGCAATACATTGCGTAAAGGCTTCTTTATTATCATCCGTTCTTAAATCGTTCATCCATTCAATGTTATCTGCATTGTTGCATTCTTCATCTGGCATATAAGAAAGGCTATGCAATTCACAGCCCTCAAACGAAGCGAACTGCTTTTTTATAATCTCAATGGCAGAATCTATTTCTTCTTTTGAATAAACGGAAGATGCTCCATAATCAATTTCCACTTTTGATGTATCACCGTTCTTTCCGCATCCGGCAAAGAGAAGAACCAGCACAATGCAAAGCGTTACGGTTATGATTTTTTTCATAGTAAATACCTCCAACTTCCCATTTTCTCAATTCTCCAAATTTATATTTCACGGTTTCTATCAATTTATATGTCTGTATCTGAAATATTCCGTCACAAACTTTATTGCGGATAGGCACCTGTGACGCAAGGGGAATCATCCCCTTGTACGAAATCTTTGATTTCGCTGTATTTCCCGGATTGAGATTTCTCAAAACCGGGAATGGCACCGCAGGTCGCACGATACAGGCAGATGTAATTGCCTGTATAGAAGTGCGCTCTTAGCTTGCTAAGAAAATTATGCCGTATCCGGCGTGCTATTTTCATCATCCGTAAATTCCATCATCTCATCAATGGTACAGTCCATTTTTTTACAGATCTTCTCAACTGTCTCCATGGACACATACTTGTTTTTTCCCATCCGGGCAAGAATATTTCCGCTGATTCCGGCGAGGTATTGCATCTCTACTCGCTTCATATTTTTATCAATGAGCATTTTCCATAATCTGTTATAACTCACACCCATAATCCACACCTCCAACCACTTATTCCAGATTAGTCAAATGGGATCTCACCTTCTGCTGCTTCCATAAATCCGTCCTTATCTGTTTTCGGTGTACCAGTTGAGTTTTCACCACCACTGTTGTCCTTGTTCTGAGCAAATTCATGCTCTTTCACAATTACATCCGTGGTATAAATCATCTTTCCATCCTTGTCCTTATAATTACCAGTATTGATACGACCACCGATCACAATCCGCATTCCTTTATGAAGATATTTCTGTGCAAACTCTGCACTCTTTCCAAATGTTACACAGGAAATAAAATCTGCTTCCTGTTCCCCATCACGTTTATATCTTCTGTTTACTGCCAGCATGTATCTTGCTACTGCCATATCATTATCTTTCCCGGCATATTTAATTTCCGGATTTTTTGTCAATCTTCCCATTAAAATAACCTTATTCATAGTCATTATCATCCTTTCCAGGCATTTCGCCCTGTGAATATTATTATCAGTTACTTTTTCGCCAGCGGTTTCCGTGTGTTTCCCTGTCACCTGCAGCCATCTCAGACTGCCTCTGCCTGCATATACAGGTCACTGACCATAAGGCTCCGGTCAGCCGCCCATCATCGGGAGTGTCATTATGATCTCGCTCACTTTCAGAAAAGAAAGGTCATGGCAAGACTCCTGGTAGACTTCCAGGGTACACTTATCAGTTGTCAAGGTTCAACAAAGGAACATTTTCAAAACATCCTCTAATTACTAAAGTCAAATGACCTGGCACGATGCAAAAAATTCGTGATATTTTTTTGCGTTTTTATTACCTTGCCTTTTGTTTTCGTTAGTTCCTTCATATACTCTGTACTGAGGCGTATAAAAACGGACATGATTTTGAAAAATAATTGTTCCTCTACCTATAAAGCTTTAAAAACGGTATTTACCAACCCTCTTTTGCAAGTTTGTTATACATAGATGAAATATTTCTTCACTAATTACCTGTTACATAGAACGTGAGGGCAGATATTTTCTTAGAAAAAGCATTTTTCCACTAATCACACGTGGCAGAGGATATAATGTCAGATGATTTTGAAAAAAAGCAAAAAAAATAGGCACTAACCATTTACGGTTAATGCCCTTTAGGATAATCATTATTTATCTGTTTTTATCTGATTGCGAAAGTACACTTGCAGCTAATGACTTCTGAATTTGAGAACTATTATTCGATCTCATAATTTTTGAAGCCTGTGTTGATAATTTCTGTCCACTTGATTTTTTATTCATGTTTTGTCTCTCTTTCTTTTTAAGAGAGAATGTGATCATCAAACATTCTCGAACATATTGTTACTTATAATTTATTTATCGTTCTTTTCTTTGGCTTCTTTACGTGGAAAGCAAAATACCTTTTTGCCAACCTGCTTAGCATATAAACGATTTCCATTTCTTAATGTAATATATGCTGTAAAAACCATGTCAGTCTGGTCACATTTTACCATGCAATCTGCCTCCTTTCCAAAAGATTTTTCTCAGACGAATCCGAAAAAGTATGGAAATTGGCAGAAACAAATACTAAAATATATTTGAAAGATATGGTTTTAGTAGATGATCTTTTGTCTCTGCTATTTCCGCCAGAGTTCGTTTGAGGCCCTAATCTCAAATGAACTCTTTTTTTGGAATCAGAAAAGTTGCAAGCCTTATACCATAGTGACTGCTTCATTCAAATCAAACAGCATTAAATTCATTTCTGGAACTAATACGCCATTTACTCGATACGACAACTGACTCAAATCCCAATCACAAATTCTTGCAATCGTGTTAATCAAATCTTTTGCATTCCATCGAACCGACAAAACACCATTTGATTTTTCCTTATAAAACTGTACTGACTTGTCATCATGTTCATCACATGCTTGAACCGCAATCTGTTTATCAGATTCGTTTATCAGAAGCTTTACATATGTTGGGTATTTCATCTTCATGATTACAGATTTGTTGAATGTAATACCATTACTTGTAATCGAAATATATGGTACACCCTCGCTGAAGTCAAATGTCTTAAAATTTGATAAATCAATCACTCTGCTCGCCTCCTTTATGTTTTCCATATGATTATAACATATTCATCCATTCTGTTCAATCTTATTTATTTTCTTGTTTTCTTTTCGTCTTTTATTTGTTTTTTATTCATCTTCTATTCTTCCATTATTTTATTATATATTCACTTACCATTTTGTATATTTGTATTAAAACTCATGTAAATGCTTTTCATTTTAAAGGACTAGATTGAAAATAAATATAATTTTTATAGTATTCAAAACAAAAGGCACTAATCTTTTTTAATTAATCTACTGATAACAAAATAATTTACTCTATACGAGAGTTTTCAACTTCACTTCCAGTATCTTCTTTACGTTCTACTTTATTAATAGCATCTTTAAGATCCTCATACATGCTACTAGATGGATATGCATTTATTTCATCCGATTTCAAGAAAAATCTTCCCTCAAAATAATTTGCCATCCGATTACTTGAGCAAGAAATTTCATTAAGCTTTTTTGATATCTCATTCAATTCACCCTTCATAAGCGCATTGTCATCATAAGTACCAGTAAAACATATACATCGTAAGAATTTAATTCTTTTCTTTGTATTTCCTTTTGCATAAGATACTTCAACTTTTATTACCGGTGCTATGGAAGTTACTATATTCCTACCAGAACGGCAAATTCCACCTGTAACCGTTTCATTGGGATATAATGATATTTCATTTTTTAGGATCTCATCCAGTTCAAATTCATTTTGCTCACCATTATTACTTAATTCTTTAAATGTCAAAGATATTTCAGTTGCCTCCGACTGCCCTGTATTTTCAATCCTCAAAAATATATATCCGAATTTTTCATATAATCTGAATGACAGTAATGGACTCAAACTATCTATGTACTGTTTTCTCGTTTGAACACTAAAGTATATACTACTCAATACAGCTATACCAGAAATAATCACCGATATCAATGCAATTATATTAGCTGTTGAGCTATCCGCTATTGAACGAAGCAACTCAACTATTTCATTGAACTGTCTAATATTCATATTGTCCTCCAATATTAAATACCATTATAATTCTCATATCGCCATCGAAGAAAATCCCTATTTGTAAAATCTGGTACAACTATTCTGGGCGGTATAGACGCTCCATAATCCATCCTTGCTCTTGATGATAATTCTATGATTCCCTCAGGCGAAATTCGTAAGTGTCCTGTATCAAACAACGTATGAATGTCTGTTCTCATGGCAAACCCATTTGCAATAGTATCCTCACCTTTATACTTAAAAGGCTTAATATGCGCAGCTTCCAGAACTTCTGGCATAGTTACATTTGTAATAATACATCTTTCACATGCCTGTAATACAGATTTTCTAAATGCTGCCTGATTAGGACGATATACTCGACTTGATTGCACACGTTTACGTTCTACTTCATCTGTATACTTTTCTAATCGCATACGATTCAAAATATCCAAAATAGAATCTTGCTTTACCTGTTCATTTAAAATTTGTTTTATTTCATCTATCAAGTAATCACATATAAAGTATTGTTCACTCATACGGTCATGCTTTGATTTCATTTCCAGATATCCATAATTAGATAGAAACAGAAAATACTCTCTTGCAATCCTTACATCATTAGCTCCCGGTGTGCAATCTGGCCATTGAGAAATGTCAATACTTCCTTCTCTGTACCAACGTATAAAATCAACATAATCCTGTAATTCTGCATGACATCCCGATAATGGTATCACAATCCTAACCAGTTCTTCTGTTGTCAAGTAACCTTCTCCATGTTTTAATAATTCACATACAATTTCCAATATCAGTTTTAACGGATAAATAATCAAACCTTGTTTCAACCATAAGTCGCATTCTTCCGGCGACTGAACCTGTGGATTTGGCAATCGAAATGTCTGAACTGTTATTGCTGCAAATTCTGTTTGTGAAATATCTCTATCTGCAACTTTTCGTCCAAAATCTGTTAACTCAATTTTTCCCGAACGACTTCCCGGTGCTATAAGGTTCAACGCACGCCAATACTGTCCAGAATTTCTTATCAGATTACGTTCGCCTGTTCTTCTCGCTAAATCTACTCCTATTGATTCTTTTGTATCTTCTGAAAGTTCTATTAATTCCCTTGCAAATTCATCAGAACTGTATTTTATACCTTTATTCAATCGCTCCAGTTTTCTCATTCTAAATAACACGCCTAGCAAAATAACCGGATCATTTAGACCCTCTGTACATTGCAAACATGCCCATTTCCATTTAAAATCTGGAAACGGCTTTTCTGGAACAAATTTTTTATCAAACATCTTTCTTTTCTCCTTCGTATTGGTTAAAAATAGCCGCAACAGCTCGTCCTAATAATGGCGGAACGGCATTTCCTATCTGCCGATATACAGAGGAATTATTTCCGCAAAATTCATAGTTCAACGGAAAACTTTGAACCGTTGCCAATTCTCTACATGACATTCTTCTTTTTCCATTTGGGTGAGGCAATATTACAACACCGCCCTTATTATCCCCACGTGCCGTAACTGTTGGAGCCGGCTTATCCGGATCTAATGGTCTATGTCCCAAATATCCATTAAAATTCAATTTATATTTCGAATATACATGATTTGGCAAATCATTTGGTAAATCTGGATCAGGAATATGTGCTATAGCTTCGCCCACACTCATCCAAGCCGGAAGACCATCGTTCCCATTTTTACTGTTTGTTGGTAACGGATATATATATTCAAAATTTATATCATTGCGCACACCAATGATAATAACTCTTTGTCTCGTCTGTGGCACCCCATAATCTGCCGCATTTAAAATCTTATATTTAACTTTATATCCTAACTCCGTAAAGTCGTTCAAAATCATTTGAAAAACTTTTCCTTTTGCTAAATTTGTTATTCCTTTTACATTTTCTGCAAGAAAAAATTTAGGTTTTTTTGCATCAATCATACGAATCAATTGCTTATACAATACATTTCTTTCATCATTCTCATGTCTTTTAGTATTCGCGACTGAAAAGCCCTGACATGGAAATCCTCCGATAATTATATCGCAATCCGGAACATCTTCAGCTTTTATTTTTGAAATGTCTTCGCATATAATGTGATTGCCTATGTTCTTTTTATATGTTTCTACGGCATCTGCATACATATCATTCGCCCAAATAATATCATGACCTGCCATTTTAAATCCTAAATCAAGTCCTCCTGCCCCACTAAATAGTGATACAACTTTCATATTCCACTATGCTCCAGTCTAATTAATTCTTCTCCCAATAATTTTGCAAATTTTACAGGAACAGCATTTCCAATTTGTCTATAGCAAGCATTCATAGACCCATTAAAGTGAAACTTTTCTGGAAATGTCTGTACACTTGCGCTTTCTCTAATACTCAGCCTACGTTTACCATTATAATGTGGTATTGCACATACTCCCCCTTTACCATTTCCTCGCGCTAAAATTGTTGGCGATGGCTTATCCGGATCAGTTTTTCTATGTCCTGTATAATTCCTATATTGCACTTTATATGCTGAATAAATATGATTAACCACATTATTTTCAGTATCCGGATCTGGGAAATGATCAAGCGCCTCCTTTATCGAAATCCATCGTGGTAAATCCTTACCATCTTTGGAAAAGGTAGGCTGTGGGAACTGAAACAACATTTCATCTCCATAATCTTTCCTCTGACCAATAATAAATACTCTTTGTCTTGTCTGTGGCACTCCATAATTCGCCATATTCACTAAGTTTACTGTTGTTATGTATCCTGCTTCTTCGAAGTCAGACACTATTTGTTTTATTACTTCCCCCTTACCAAGGCTAAGAATCCCTCTAACATTTTCTGCAATAAAAAATTTGGGTTGCTTTATTTTTATCGTAGTATAAAAAAACTTATATAACTGATTGCGTTCATCCTCCAAAGTTCTTTTTCTATTTGCAAGAGAAAATCCCTGGCAAGGGAACCCACCTACCACAACATCTGCATTCGGCAAATCACATATATTAATATTTTTTATATCGTCACATACAATATGGTCTCCTATATTCTCTTTATACGTTGCGACAGCATCTTTATCTATATCATTTGCCCAAATGACTTCGTTGCCTGCTTGTATAAGTCCTAAATCAAGTCCACCTGCGCCGCTAAACAACGAAATAATCTTCATACACTATACCTCTGTTTCTTATTTTTCTTTACTACTCACACATATTTCAAACAATTCTCCAGCACTACATTCAAATAACTGACAAAGTTTTTCCAGTGTATCAAAATCTATTCGAGTAGCTTTATCATTATACAGGCTTGACACTGTACTTCTCGAAAGCCCCGTAAGTATGTGCACATCTTGAATTGAATACCTTTGTCTTCCCATTAAAGTGGACAAATTGCAGCGAACCGCCATATATTTACCTCCTATCTCACATTTCGCATTTAATTTATTATAACCCAAATGTAATTCAACGTAAATGCCTAGTCAGTCACTTTGACTGTTTATCGCTTCATTCATTACTGCATTTTACTCTATCTGAAAATTGTGCTGGTGTAGCACAGAAAAATTATTACTACTGATCACACATGATATATTACATAAAATCATATTATTTTGAAAAAGCAAAAAAAGAAGCATCAACTACCATTGCAGTCAATGCTTCTCCTTATTACTTTTCACTTATGAAAGAGATTTCAATATGCTTTTTGTTATTTTTCGCAACTTCATCCCATCTTTTAATCCCAACCGATAAAAAATTCCTCCGTATCTGCCCCACTGTTGAATATAGCATCACAATATTTTGTGATTGCCTCTTCCTGCTCCGGCGAAAGTGAAGCAATTACTTTTTTATATTCTTCCTCTACTTTATTTGTTTCTACATCTGTTTGTTGTTTTAATTTCCAGTCCGTATATGCCTTTCCCATGTGTTCTGTTATTGCCAGATTTAAAAATTCTTCAATTTCTTTTGTCATTTTCATAGATTCTCACCTGTTCTTTCTCAATCCTGTATCTCATTCGCCCTCCTATACATACACCAATTCACTCAATACAATTTCCTGTGCACGATTCCTGATATTATTTGCTCTGCGCACCCATTCCATAGGATTCTGTGCTTTCAAGTCCTCTGTAACTCCCTCCGCACTTCGCATCTGTGCCTCTATCAATTCATACCGTTCCTGCGCCTGTTCATTCAGATCTGCCAGATAACTGTCCAATTTCCCGGTCAACAAAAGATAAGAATACATGCCTGATTTATAGTTTTTCATATATTCTTTCCGAAGCATTCCCCAGTAGCCAATCGGTCTGGTTTCTTCCGGTAAGGATAACACTGGCAGATAATAATCCCCTACCAGTACATAATCCAGTCCATTGTTATCATCATGTATCTTTTTTCTTAATTCGCTCATGTGCTTGCCTCCCTCAGATTTTCCTTTGCTCACGTAAATACTCTTCAAATATACTTCTTCGAATCAAAACTTTCTTTCCAATCTTATAGACTGCTCCAGCTTCATGTGCCATACGAATAACAGGTTTCATTCCCAACCGGTAATACTCACACGCCATATTGTAGGTCACATAGTCATGGCTCATAAATTCCAGATCTTCATCGTCAATCTCATCTGAAAACATCCATACATTACCGCTCATCTGTCTTCTTCTCCTTATCTTTTCCTGATGCCGGTTCATGGAAACGTTCCAGGTAATCATCAAAAATATCACGACGAATCAGTACCGTTCCATCAATTCTGTAAATAGCTCCTGCATCACTGGCAAGCTCTAAGAGTTTCTTATGAGAGATACTGTAAATAATCTCTGCCTGTTGATATCGCAGATACTGTCGGCGTAATTTTCTTAAATGTTCCGGAACTTCCTTCATACTTGTAATCGGTTTGTACTTTTCATTCATAATGCTTTCCTCCAAAATTAGATTTACTGTTTTACAGAAGTTGACTGCCGGAATATAACTTTTCCACGAAAAAAAGCACCTCTTAGATCAACTCTAAGAAGTGCTCTTGCTTCATTGCCAAACCCGTGTCTTTCCACCTGAAATTCGTCATACTTCATAACGATTCATTATTATCCCAAATTTTGTTGTCAAATTGTTGTCAAATGCGGTCTGACATCATGGTTTTAGACATTTTATATTTAATTTTAGTACAGCTTTGCACCTGCCGGAATATGGTTATCCACCATAAGAAGATGAAGTTCTTCATCCTCTGAATCCTTAAGATTGTTTACTGCTGAAAGTAACATACCACAAGATTCAATTCCCATCATCTTTCTAGGTGGAAGATTTGTGATGGCAATAAGTGTCTTTCCAACAAGCTCTTCCGGCTCATAATAAGCGTGGATTCCGCTTAAAATAGTGCGGTCTGTGCCTGTTCCGTCATCTAAAGTAAACTGTAATAATTTCTTTGACTTAGGAACTGCTACACACTCTTTTACTTTAACAGCTCTGAAATCTGACTTGCTGAATGTATCAAAATCTACTTCTTCCTCAAATAAAGGTTCAATCTTTACATTAGAGAAATCAATCTTCTCCGGCTCAGCTTTTACCTCTTCTGAAGACTTAGAACTTACACCATTTTCAGCCTTTACGCCACCGATGGACTTCATTGTCGGGAATTTTTTTAGCATTTCTTCGTTATTCTTCATAACGCTTCGCTGGGCTGTTTCTATTAAATTGTCTTCTCTTCATCATTATTCATGATGAACCATTGTCAAATTATATTTGTTGTCAATTTGATGTCATTTGGTTATTTCTGTTGTCAGATGGAAGTCTTCATAAGCCCTTCTTAAAATACATCCATTGTTGCAGCCAAATGTTCAAATGTTTCCTGTTTTTTCTCCTCGGTCGCTTCGGCATAGATATCCATCGTAGTCTGAATATCCTTATGCCCCATGATCGACTGGATAACCTTCAGGTTGGTTTCTCTTTCACAAAGCCTTGTGCAAAAAGTGTGTCTCAGATTGTGTGCCGAAAAGTTGGGTAACAGCACCGGCTCTCGATGCTCTTTTCTTGCTTCTACTTCTTCCGTCGCATTGTAAGAAGAAGCTATCCTCTTGATTGCCCGATTGACTGACTGCGCATTCATTATATTTCCATAACGGTTACAGAAAATAAATCCTGTCATTCCGTCAATCTCTGCATCCGTCCAGCCTTTCTCTTTCTGTTCTTCCCAGATCATTTCAAAAGCATCTTTGACCGCATCCAACATAGGAATGGTTCGCATCCCAGCTTCTGTTTTCGGTGTTGAAATGTGATTTTCTGAGGCACGATCTTCACCTACCGGATAATACGTCAGATTATGATTGACGCAGATAATCCGCTTCTCATAATTGATGTCTTCCCATCTCAATCCCAACACTTCACCAATACGACAGCCTGTCCCAAGAAAAACCGTAAAGATTGGCCACCAGTGATAATAAATCGGATGCGTGGCAATATATTCCATAAATGCTCTCTGCTGTGGAATTGTCAGTGCATGTCTCACACCGGTTTTCATACCTAAATTTTTCTTTAATTCTGCCATGACACCATCCGAAGGATTTTTTCTGATAATGTCATCCCTCACTGCCAGTTGAAAAGTCGGATGCAGTAACGTATGAACTGTTTCCAATGTATTGATCTGCAATTCTTGTTTCTCAACCAGATAATTATAGAATTGCACTACATCTGAATACTTGATTTCTGCTATATTCCGCTTTCCAAATGTATCTCGCACAAAGCGGTCATACATATACAGATAATTGCTCTTGGTCGTCGGTTTCAGATTGTTTTTGAGACTCATGTAACGGTCAAATACAAAATTTACAGTAGCCTTTCCGGCAACATAGATATCCAGACCGTCCATCTGATCTTTCATGAGTTGTGCTTCTTTTTCCCGAAGCGTTACAAGGTCTTGTGCATAAACATACTTACGTCTTCCAAGTGGGTCCGTATAAGTATATACATACCTCTCATCGGAACGTCTCTGTGATTCACCTTTCCGCAGGACTCTGCCCCGCAGATCTTTTCTTGTCTGTGCCATATAAATCCTCCTTCAAATAAAGGAAGGACTCCATATTATTCAGGTCTGTTCAAAACTTTCTCCAGTCCCTGCAAGACAACTTCTGTCACAGTCATTTTGTGTTTTCCGGCATAATCACAGATACGCTTATACATAGAATCTTCCACCCGGATACTCAATACTTTCTTTTTTACATTTTCCGATTTTGGTCTCCCTGTTCTCGCCATATCTGTTCTTATTCCTCCACATCCACATTATAATTTTCGTATGACAAAAAGTCAATCCCTGTTTTTCGTCCTTCCGCAAGTTTCTTCTGTTTTCTACGCAATCCGAAATGTCTCCAGATATTTCTCAAAGATCTCACAATTTACAAGCGCAACTTTATCAATCTTGTACACTGCTTTCGCCTCTTTTGCCAGCTCTTGGAATTTTGTCAGCCCAATGCTGTAAAGTTCTGCCCCTTCCTGATAACGGACAAATTTCTTGGCTATTTTCTTTGTCTTTTCTACATCTTTACGTGCATATCCCATACACGACACCTCCTTTTGGGCATGAAAAAAGCAGCTACCCTATTTTTTTCATAGACTAACTGCTCGTGTTAAGTTCCATATTCAGTTTTATTCTATAAATCCGACAGTGAAATTCGGTCATATGCGCCATTTTTCTTATCTTCCGGGTGTGGTTCCAGTCCGATAATCGTAATGTCTTTCTGGTCTGGTCCATAAACCCAGTACATTCTCATTGCGCCACTGATTTTGTTTTCCAGATAAGACTGCCACACTTTCATTCCATAACGTCTGGACAATGGCTCTATCTCATGGGTTTGAAGACTTGGATACCCTGGATCTGCCGATAACAGCTTTAAAGCCTTTCCCCATTTTTTATACAACTGTTCTTCCTTCTTTTTTATATTCCCAGAACGATATTTCTCCTGCAGATCTAGCCAAAGTTCCTGCATTTCAGGGATTCCCATTCGTATATTAAAGTTCATTCTTTGTTCCTTTTAAAAATCTGACAGGTCAATAGCCGGAGAAACATCTCCTCTTTTAAAGTTACTTACTGCACGATCCATATCTGCCAGGGTTCTGGCTGAAATGCTCTCTGGCACTGCCAGTTCCCGAGGTTCCAGAATAATGCAGCCATTTCCATATTCTTTTACATTATAATACTGATAAGTAGCTCCTCTGAGGGTAATCCTTTTTTTATTGTCCAGATGAGCAACATAATCTTTCATTGCTTCCATTATCAACACCTCCTACGCAAGCATTTGTGTGGGAAATCCCACCTCTTGCTATTATAATACGCTTTTCTATATTTTCTGTCAATCAAAATTTACTTATTCCTATACACTTAAAAATATCCATACTCCGGCAGGTGGCAGACGGCAGATAAGGTATCTATAAAACGCTGTACCTTCTTAATCTGTCTGCCACCATCCGTTTTTTAATCAGATATTCCTGTTTATTCTTCATTCGGTCTCTTACATCACACATTATCTGCCTGAATGTTTTCTGCTTTTTCACTTTCTTTAGTACACTCATAATCTTCAATGCTTTCCGTCAGTTCATTCTCTATTCCCTGTTTTAATCCATTAAGAATTTTCTCACCTTTTTCTTTATGAACTTTTTTCATTGAATAAAGTTTTTTTGCTCCAACTATTAGTCCTACCCCAGCAAGAGTTGCTGTTGCACCAAGCAATGCGCCTTTTCTCATACCGTTTTCTTCAAAAAAATCTACCATAATTTTCATTCCCTCTTTCATATCCCCATCACCGATATTTTTCAGACCATGCGTCATATCCGGTGCAGCTTTACATTCATTAGACAATAACTCTGTTATTTTTTTACTAAGATCACTCATTTGCATCCCCCTTTACATTCTCAATGTTTTTCAATAAATATTCCAGGCTTTTTACCTTTGTTTCTTCATCAACTATTTCCTGTTCAAGCTGGGCAATAGCCTTCTTCTTATTTTTTATATTTGCATTAACCGTTACAAGATTCTCTTTCAATATCTTTTTTATTTCCTCCGAATCAACAGTAGAATTCTTTATTGCTTCACCTTTTTCAATATTCTTTGCTACAAAAGTTCCTAACAACAATGTCGAGGCAGCAACAATTCCTCCTATCGGATTAGCCAATGCAGCTGCATATTTAGGCGTATTCCTTGTGAATTCTCTCAACATTGCATCAGTGATAACACTCCCCTTCTTCCGCGAATCCATATTAGCCTTTAATTTCCCTGAGCGAATCCATCTTCTAACAGTTTCTTCAGACGTATTCATCATTTTGGCAACTTCTTTTACTGTGTACGTGTCCAAAGAATCTCACCTCCTAAAATCAAGTATACATTTTAATGCTACATTTATCAATTTTTATAGCATTAAAATGTAGCATTAAATTCAACGATCTATACAATTGTTAAACGGTTCTGATTGGTTGGATTATTCTTTAATATTAATCACACTTTTAACCGAATACAGTTTTCCTGCTTCTCATTTATCCAATACTCCAGTTCATTCTTCATCCGGCTTCTTACATCACGCATTGTCCTCCCGGATATTCCCTGTTCCTTTGCTTTGTCGTCTAATTCCCTGATTGAAATTTCGTTTTTATCAACAAGCAGTTCCTGAATCAGCTTTGCTCCTCGTTCCAGCTTTGTTTCGGTTGCTTTTCCTTCTTTTCCATCTAACAATTCATCTGCCGAAATTTCATAAGCTCCCACCCATCGGAAACCTTCTTCATCTCCCAGTTTAAAAGCCATTGTCTCCCCTGGCGGTGCAAGAGAACTTTTTTCATGAATCAACACTCTCGTTGTCGGATCTTTTCTCACTTTTCCAATAAAAATCAAGCTTCTTACTGCTGCCATGATATCAATAGAGCCAAGCCCCCGGTAAGTACTCTGTGTCCCAGAAGATTTGTTCAAATGACCAATCAGCACGATAGCACAACTGGTTTTCTCTGCAATCATACCTAATTTGCGAAATACCGGACGAACTTCATTTGCCCGGTTTATGTCCACATCTGCTCCGATAAATGCCTGTACCGGATCAATGATTACAAGCCGGACATGATTCTGTCTGACCGCTTTTTCAATCCGATCATCGGATAAGGTCAATACTTCTTCCGAATCATCAATTACCATAACCCGGCTCAGATCTGCTCCTGCTTCCACCAGTCTTGGCTTAATAGTATCGCCCATGCCATCCTCTGCTGTCTGGTAAATCACATTGAATGGCTCAATATCTTCCATGTTTGGAAACAACTTACGGTTCGTGCACGCTGCTGTCAGCATCATGGCAAAATAGGTTTTTCCCTCTCCCGGATTGCCCTGAATGATTGTTAGTTTTCCAAATGGAATATAAGGGAACCACAGCCATTCCACACTGGTCTGTTCAATATCTTTATAACATAACATCGGCACCAGTGCTTCTTTCTCCTGCATTTTCATTGTAACGGTTTCCTGTATCACTTTCTTTCTATCAGCATTTTCGTCACAGAGAATTTCATTCCAGTCTTTTCTGGCAGGTTTCAACCGGATCACACGATATCCATCCGGAATTTCTCCTGCCAATTTTTCACAAGCTTCATTTCCTGCGTGATCATTATCCAGGCACAGGAAAACCGAAGTAATCTGAGGGCGTTCAGAAAGAAAAGTCATCAGTACCACACTGGAGACTCCGCCCAGGCTCAGGTAGCTACGTTTCTTCCAGTCTTTTGGAAATAACTGGATAAATGACAGCAGATCAATGGCTGCTTCAAATACAAACAGTTGATTATCCTCTCCTCTGTGACAGAATCCATAAGATTTATCCGAACCAGCTACATCTCCCCGATATTTTATCCCGCCAGTTCCCCTGCAGTGCGCATATCTCGGAATACCGTCTGCATCTCTGCCGACAAATACAACATTATGGTGTTTCTTTTCTTCGTAAATATTCCCACCGGCAATCCATTCCTCCACCAGATCTTTCTCAAGCCTCCTGATTTCTGTCAGATATTTTATGACCGTCTCATTCGTTTCACTTTTCTCCGGTAACCGGAAGTCAGGTGACGGGGCGAGGCAGGACTTCTGCCTGCCTTCGCCTTCTTCACCGATCAACATCTTCACCGCTTCCGGAAATATGACATGATAAAATTCCATCACAAAATCCACCGGATAGCCACCCTTATTCTGGCTATGACGATACCAGCGATTTCCTGATACCGTTACACTGTCATGCTTTTTCCAACGGTATTCTCTGCCACTTTTTACCAACTGTTCTCCCTGTGCATTCAGAAAAGAAACAAGATCTGTCTGGTTTGCTCTTGCGATCTGTTCTTCTGTATACTGCATTTTCATCATCCTTTCCCGTCTGTCCTGCAACAGATTTTTATAAACTTATCTCATTACTTCGTTTTTTCTTCATTTGTCGATTTTTCACTTTTTCTTCCTCAATCAGTTTCTGGTTCTCCGCCAGTCTGCCATGAATAGAAGATTTCTGTTTCGATTCCCGCTCCGGCATTTCTCTTTTTTCTTCTGAAATCCCGGAAGTACCTGTTTCTGGCATTTCACGATCTCGCCTGGCAATATCAGCACATCTCTGTACCTTTTTCACAAAGGCAAGCTCATCCTGATAGGGCTGATTATCAGCTTTTAATTCTTCAATCATTATACGGAGATCTTCTTTTTCTTTTTTCCATCTGGATTCTGGCAGCCGTCCCTTTTTATCCCGGTATGGTTTTAGTTCACGCTCACATTTACGATAATAATTGATCGCTTTTTTATGCTCCGTATAAAACTTTTCCCGTCTTTTCTGGAAAAAGAAGTGGTTGTATTCATCTATCAACGGCTGATTCTGCTTCAATACCTGCATCTTCTTTTCCAAATCTTCCAGGTTTTTCAGTTGTTCTCTCTTTTCACTGATTTCAGCTTTGCTGGCAGAAATAATTCCATTCAGTTCCTGAATTCGTGTTTGTAAATCGTCCATTGTCTCAATGTTGTGTACCTGAAGATAATTGATGGATTTTGCAAACTCCTGTAAGTTTGAAATTTTCTTTCCCCTTCGTTCCATCTCCGCATAAAAATTTGAAAGTTTCGGGCTATTCTGCGTTTTTTTATCATAATAATCTTGCAGACTCTCCAAAAGCGTCGGGTTCTGCTGCCTTCGATCCAGTTCCATTTTCATTTCTTCATAGGCTGTTTTCATCCACTGGATAGATTCTTTTAAGGAAATGAACATCTGATTGAATTGCCGGATCGCCCGATTCAACTCTCCAATGATTGTTTTGATTCCCTTCTTCTCCATTGCTCTGACTTCGTACCCTTCATGAATTGTCGGGATCAGATCAATTCCCTGTTCTTTATAGGAACGATGGTCAATTCTTGCTGCCATATGACACTCCCGGAATTTATCATTCACTTTCTCGGTCCATGCCTTTCTCCATTCCTTTAAAAGTTCAGGATCGTTCCAACCGGTAGTAGAAACAGCATTGAAGACATACTTTCCTTTGGCATCTTTTATCCTGTTTCCTTCTTCGTCTAAAACATATTCCCGTTTCTGTTTATTTCCCCAAATTCCTTCTTCTGTAAAAGGACGAATTGGAGCAAGTACATGAAAATGAGGATTATCCGGTTCATCTCCATCTTTTGATTTTCCCTCATGAACTGCCAGATCCACAATCATGCCACGTGCCACAAATTGTTCCTGGCAAAATTCTCTCGCCAGTTGGATATTCTCCTCTAACGTCAGTTCATTCTGCAATGCAATGTCAAAAGAATAGGCAAGCTGTGCCCGCTTGCCCTTTTCTTCTCTCTCTACCTCGTTCCACAATGTTTCCCTGTCTGATAATCGTTCCGGCACATAATCCGGTTTGAGAATTTCTGTAAACATCACACCGGATTTCCTCGTGTAATCATGGACTTGTCCATAATAATCGTTATACAATTTTTGCCCGGAAATATACGCAGCCGAATTCACCACTGTCTGCCCTTTTCCTCTGGATACCTGCTTTACAGAAAAATGATAAAGTGCCATCAGCTATCATCTCCCTTCGTGGTTTTCTTTACTTCTTCAGCAATCTGCTGTCGTTCCTTTCTTCCTGCCTCCAGATATCTATCCCGGACTGTATCTCTGTTGTATTTAAGAACTTTCATTTCATTCATTACTTTCTGGAAATCCTCCTGCTCAAGATCTTTGGACATAGGAAACGCTTTTTCAAACTCAGCACCTTTAACCACCAATCGGTGTGATCGTTCTTTCCTCTCGATCAGCTTTTTTCTCTGTTCCAGAATATTCTTATTGCGCATTGCCTGTTCAAGTTCCTTTTTACTTTTTTCCATGTTGGCTTTCAATTCTTCCAGTGACATGGATTCATATTTGGGGTTCTTCTCTCTGGTCATTGTCTGTCTCTCCTTATTTTCACAAACAAAAAGAACCAGCTTTCTCTCATAAATGCTGATTCCCTGATATAAATGAGATAGGCACCTGTGCCGCAAGGGGAGCTATCCCCTTGTCCGAAATCTATGATTTCGCTACATTCCCGGATTAAGATTTCTCAAATCCGGGAACAGCACCGCAGGTCGCACGATACAGGCAGATGTAATTGCCTGTATAGAAGTGCGCTCTTAGCTTGCTAAGAAAATTATGCCGTATCCGGCGTGCTATTTTCATCATCCGTAAATTCCATCATCTCATCAATGGTACAGTCCATTTTTTTACAGATCTTCTCAACTGTCTCCATGGACACATACTTGTTTTTTCCCATCCGGGCAAGAATATTTCCGCTGATTCCGGCGAGGTATTGCATCTCTACTCGCTTCATATTTTTATCAATGAGCATTTTCCATAATCTGTTATAACTCACACCCATAATCCACACCTCCAACCACTTATTCCAGATTAGTCAAATGGGATCTCACCTTCTGCTGCTTCCATAAATCCGTCCTTATCTGTTTTCGGTGTACCAGTTGAGTTTTCACCACCACTGTTGTCCTTGTTCTGAGCAAATTCATGCTCTTTCACAATTACATCCGTGGTATAAATCATCTTTCCATCCTTGTCCTTATAATTACCAGTATTGATACGACCACCGATCACAATCCGCATTCCTTTATGAAGATATTTCTGTGCAAACTCTGCACTCTTTCCAAATGTTACACAGGAAATAAAATCTGCTTCCTGTTCCCCATCACGTTTATATCTTCTGTTTACTGCCAGCATGTATCTTGCTACTGCCATATCATTATCTTTCCCGGCATATTTAATTTCCGGATTTTTTGTCAATCTTCCCATTAAAATAACCTTATTCATAGTCATTATCATCCTTTCCAGGCATTTCGCCCTGTGAATATTATTATCAGTTACTTTTTCGCCAGCGGTTTCCGTGTGTTTCCCTGTCACCTGCAGCCATCTCAGACTGCCTCTGCCTGCATATACAGGTCACTGACCATAAGGCTCCGGTCAGCCGCCCATCATCGGGAGTGTCATTATGATCTCGCTCACTTTCAGAAAAGAAAGGTCATGGCAAGACTCCTGGTAGACTTCCAGGGTACACTTATCAGTTGTCAAGGTTCAACAAAGGAACATTTTCAAAACATCCTCTAATTACTAAAGTCAAATGACCTGGCACGATGCAAAAAATTCGTGATATTTTTTTGCGTTTTTATTACCTTGCCTTTTGTTTTCGTTAGTTCCTTCATATACTCTGTACTGAGGCGTATAAAAACGGACATGATTTTGAAAAATAATTGTTCCTCTACCTATAAAGCTTTAAAAACGGTATTTACCAACCCTCTTTTGCAAGTTTGTTATACATAGATGAAATATTTCTTCACTAATTACCTGTTACATAGAACGTGAGGGCAGATATTTTCTTAGAAAAAGCATTTTTCCACTAATCACACGTGGCAGAGGATATAATGTCAGATGATTTTGAAAAAAAGCAAAAAAAATAGGCACTAACCATTTACGGTTAATGCCCTTTAGGATAATCATTATTTATCTGTTTTTATCTGATTGCGAAAGTACACTTGCAGCTAATGACTTCTGAATTTGAGAACTATTATTCGATCTCATAATTTTTGAAGCCTGTGTTGATAATTTCTGTCCACTTGATTTTTTATTCATGTTTTGTCTCTCTTTCTTTTTAAGAGAGAATGTGATCATCAAACATTCTCGAACATATTGTTACTTATAATTTATTTATCGTTCTTTTCTTTGGCTTCTTTACGTGGAAAGCAAAATACCTTTTTGCCAACCTGCTTAGCATATAAACGATTTCCATTTCTTAATGTAATATATGCTGTAAAAACCATGTCAGTCTGGTCACATTTTACCATGCAATCTGCCTCCTTTCCAAAAGATTTTTCTCAGACGAATCCGAAAAAGTATGGAAATTGGCAGAAACAAATACTAAAATATATTTGAAAGATATGGTTTTAGTAGATGATCTTTTGTCTCTGCTATTTCCGCCAGAGTTCGTTTGAGGCCCTAATCTCAAATGAACTCTTTTTTTGGAATCAGAAAAGTTGCAAGCCTTATACCATAGTGACTGCTTCATTCAAATCAAACAGCATTAAATTCATTTCTGGAACTAATACGCCATTTACTCGATACGACAACTGACTCAAATCCCAATCACAAATTCTTGCAATCGTGTTAATCAAATCTTTTGCATTCCATCGAACCGACAAAACACCATTTGATTTTTCCTTATAAAACTGTACTGACTTGTCATCATGTTCATCACATGCTTGAACCGCAATCTGTTTATCAGATTCGTTTATCAGAAGCTTTACATATGTTGGGTATTTCATCTTCATGATTACAGATTTGTTGAATGTAATACCATTACTTGTAATCGAAATATATGGTACACCCTCGCTGAAGTCAAATGTCTTAAAATTTGATAAATCAATCACTCTGCTCGCCTCCTTTATGTTTTCCATATGATTATAACATATTCATCCATTCTGTTCAATCTTATTTATTTTCTTGTTTTCTTTTCGTCTTTTATTTGTTTTTTATTCATCTTCTATTCTTCCATTATTTTATTATATATTCACTTACCATTTTGTATATTTGTATTAAAACTCATGTAAATGCTTTTCATTTTAAAGGACTAGATTGAAAATAAATATAATTTTTATAGTATTCAAAACAAAAGGCACTAATCTTTTTTAATTAATCTACTGATAACAAAATAATTTACTCTATACGAGAGTTTTCAACTTCACTTCCAGTATCTTCTTTACGTTCTACTTTATTAATAGCATCTTTAAGATCCTCATACATGCTACTAGATGGATATGCATTTATTTCATCCGATTTCAAGAAAAATCTTCCCTCAAAATAATTTGCCATCCGATTACTTGAGCAAGAAATTTCATTAAGCTTTTTTGATATCTCATTCAATTCACCCTTCATAAGCGCATTGTCATCATAAGTACCAGTAAAACATATACATCGTAAGAATTTAATTCTTTTCTTTGTATTTCCTTTTGCATAAGATACTTCAACTTTTATTACCGGTGCTATGGAAGTTACTATATTCCTACCAGAACGGCAAATTCCACCTGTAACCGTTTCATTGGGATATAATGATATTTCATTTTTTAGGATCTCATCCAGTTCAAATTCATTTTGCTCACCATTATTACTTAATTCTTTAAATGTCAAAGATATTTCAGTTGCCTCCGACTGCCCTGTATTTTCAATCCTCAAAAATATATATCCGAATTTTTCATATAATCTGAATGACAGTAATGGACTCAAACTATCTATGTACTGTTTTCTCGTTTGAACACTAAAGTATATACTACTCAATACAGCTATACCAGAAATAATCACCGATATCAATGCAATTATATTAGCTGTTGAGCTATCCGCTATTGAACGAAGCAACTCAACTATTTCATTGAACTGTCTAATATTCATATTGTCCTCCAATATTAAATACCATTATAATTCTCATATCGCCATCGAAGAAAATCCCTATTTGTAAAATCTGGTACAACTATTCTGGGCGGTATAGACGCTCCATAATCCATCCTTGCTCTTGATGATAATTCTATGATTCCCTCAGGCGAAATTCGTAAGTGTCCTGTATCAAACAACGTATGAATGTCTGTTCTCATGGCAAACCCATTTGCAATAGTATCCTCACCTTTATACTTAAAAGGCTTAATATGCGCAGCTTCCAGAACTTCTGGCATAGTTACATTTGTAATAATACATCTTTCACATGCCTGTAATACAGATTTTCTAAATGCTGCCTGATTAGGACGATATACTCGACTTGATTGCACACGTTTACGTTCTACTTCATCTGTATACTTTTCTAATCGCATACGATTCAAAATATCCAAAATAGAATCTTGCTTTACCTGTTCATTTAAAATTTGTTTTATTTCATCTATCAAGTAATCACATATAAAGTATTGTTCACTCATACGGTCATGCTTTGATTTCATTTCCAGATATCCATAATTAGATAGAAACAGAAAATACTCTCTTGCAATCCTTACATCATTAGCTCCCGGTGTGCAATCTGGCCATTGAGAAATGTCAATACTTCCTTCTCTGTACCAACGTATAAAATCAACATAATCCTGTAATTCTGCATGACATCCCGATAATGGTATCACAATCCTAACCAGTTCTTCTGTTGTCAAGTAACCTTCTCCATGTTTTAATAATTCACATACAATTTCCAATATCAGTTTTAACGGATAAATAATCAAACCTTGTTTCAACCATAAGTCGCATTCTTCCGGCGACTGAACCTGTGGATTTGGCAATCGAAATGTCTGAACTGTTATTGCTGCAAATTCTGTTTGTGAAATATCTCTATCTGCAACTTTTCGTCCAAAATCTGTTAACTCAATTTTTCCCGAACGACTTCCCGGTGCTATAAGGTTCAACGCACGCCAATACTGTCCAGAATTTCTTATCAGATTACGTTCGCCTGTTCTTCTCGCTAAATCTACTCCTATTGATTCTTTTGTATCTTCTGAAAGTTCTATTAATTCCCTTGCAAATTCATCAGAACTGTATTTTATACCTTTATTCAATCGCTCCAGTTTTCTCATTCTAAATAACACGCCTAGCAAAATAACCGGATCATTTAGACCCTCTGTACATTGCAAACATGCCCATTTCCATTTAAAATCTGGAAACGGCTTTTCTGGAACAAATTTTTTATCAAACATCTTTCTTTTCTCCTTCGTATTGGTTAAAAATAGCCGCAACAGCTCGTCCTAATAATGGCGGAACGGCATTTCCTATCTGCCGATATACAGAGGAATTATTTCCGCAAAATTCATAGTTCAACGGAAAACTTTGAACCGTTGCCAATTCTCTACATGACATTCTTCTTTTTCCATTTGGGTGAGGCAATATTACAACACCGCCCTTATTATCCCCACGTGCCGTAACTGTTGGAGCCGGCTTATCCGGATCTAATGGTCTATGTCCCAAATATCCATTAAAATTCAATTTATATTTCGAATATACATGATTTGGCAAATCATTTGGTAAATCTGGATCAGGAATATGTGCTATAGCTTCGCCCACACTCATCCAAGCCGGAAGACCATCGTTCCCATTTTTACTGTTTGTTGGTAACGGATATATATATTCAAAATTTATATCATTGCGCACACCAATGATAATAACTCTTTGTCTCGTCTGTGGCACCCCATAATCTGCCGCATTTAAAATCTTATATTTAACTTTATATCCTAACTCCGTAAAGTCGTTCAAAATCATTTGAAAAACTTTTCCTTTTGCTAAATTTGTTATTCCTTTTACATTTTCTGCAAGAAAAAATTTAGGTTTTTTTGCATCAATCATACGAATCAATTGCTTATACAATACATTTCTTTCATCATTCTCATGTCTTTTAGTATTCGCGACTGAAAAGCCCTGACATGGAAATCCTCCGATAATTATATCGCAATCCGGAACATCTTCAGCTTTTATTTTTGAAATGTCTTCGCATATAATGTGATTGCCTATGTTCTTTTTATATGTTTCTACGGCATCTGCATACATATCATTCGCCCAAATAATATCATGACCTGCCATTTTAAATCCTAAATCAAGTCCTCCTGCCCCACTAAATAGTGATACAACTTTCATATTCCACTATGCTCCAGTCTAATTAATTCTTCTCCCAATAATTTTGCAAATTTTACAGGAACAGCATTTCCAATTTGTCTATAGCAAGCATTCATAGACCCATTAAAGTGAAACTTTTCTGGAAATGTCTGTACACTTGCGCTTTCTCTAATACTCAGCCTACGTTTACCATTATAATGTGGTATTGCACATACTCCCCCTTTACCATTTCCTCGCGCTAAAATTGTTGGCGATGGCTTATCCGGATCAGTTTTTCTATGTCCTGTATAATTCCTATATTGCACTTTATATGCTGAATAAATATGATTAACCACATTATTTTCAGTATCCGGATCTGGGAAATGATCAAGCGCCTCCTTTATCGAAATCCATCGTGGTAAATCCTTACCATCTTTGGAAAAGGTAGGCTGTGGGAACTGAAACAACATTTCATCTCCATAATCTTTCCTCTGACCAATAATAAATACTCTTTGTCTTGTCTGTGGCACTCCATAATTCGCCATATTCACTAAGTTTACTGTTGTTATGTATCCTGCTTCTTCGAAGTCAGACACTATTTGTTTTATTACTTCCCCCTTACCAAGGCTAAGAATCCCTCTAACATTTTCTGCAATAAAAAATTTGGGTTGCTTTATTTTTATCGTAGTATAAAAAAACTTATATAACTGATTGCGTTCATCCTCCAAAGTTCTTTTTCTATTTGCAAGAGAAAATCCCTGGCAAGGGAACCCACCTACCACAACATCTGCATTCGGCAAATCACATATATTAATATTTTTTATATCGTCACATACAATATGGTCTCCTATATTCTCTTTATACGTTGCGACAGCATCTTTATCTATATCATTTGCCCAAATGACTTCGTTGCCTGCTTGTATAAGTCCTAAATCAAGTCCACCTGCGCCGCTAAACAACGAAATAATCTTCATACACTATACCTCTGTTTCTTATTTTTCTTTACTACTCACACATATTTCAAACAATTCTCCAGCACTACATTCAAATAACTGACAAAGTTTTTCCAGTGTATCAAAATCTATTCGAGTAGCTTTATCATTATACAGGCTTGACACTGTACTTCTCGAAAGCCCCGTAAGTATGTGCACATCTTGAATTGAATACCTTTGTCTTCCCATTAAAGTGGACAAATTGCAGCGAACCGCCATATATTTACCTCCTATCTCACATTTCGCATTTAATTTATTATAACCCAAATGTAATTCAACGTAAATGCCTAGTCAGTCACTTTGACTGTTTATCGCTTCATTCATTACTGCATTTTACTCTATCTGAAAATTGTGCTGGTGTAGCACAGAAAAATTATTACTACTGATCACACATGATATATTACATAAAATCATATTATTTTGAAAAAGCAAAAAAAGAAGCATCAACTACCATTGCAGTCAATGCTTCTCCTTATTACTTTTCACTTATGAAAGAGATTTCAATATGCTTTTTGTTATTTTTCGCAACTTCATCCCATCTTTTAATCCCAACCGATAAAAAATTCCTCCGTATCTGCCCCACTGTTGAATATAGCATCACAATATTTTGTGATTGCCTCTTCCTGCTCCGGCGAAAGTGAAGCAATTACTTTTTTATATTCTTCCTCTACTTTATTTGTTTCTACATCTGTTTGTTGTTTTAATTTCCAGTCCGTATATGCCTTTCCCATGTGTTCTGTTATTGCCAGATTTAAAAATTCTTCAATTTCTTTTGTCATTTTCATAGATTCTCACCTGTTCTTTCTCAATCCTGTATCTCATTCGCCCTCCTATACATACACCAATTCACTCAATACAATTTCCTGTGCACGATTCCTGATATTATTTGCTCTGCGCACCCATTCCATAGGATTCTGTGCTTTCAAGTCCTCTGTAACTCCCTCCGCACTTCGCATCTGTGCCTCTATCAATTCATACCGTTCCTGCGCCTGTTCATTCAGATCTGCCAGATAACTGTCCAATTTCCCGGTCAACAAAAGATAAGAATACATGCCTGATTTATAGTTTTTCATATATTCTTTCCGAAGCATTCCCCAGTAGCCAATCGGTCTGGTTTCTTCCGGTAAGGATAACACTGGCAGATAATAATCCCCTACCAGTACATAATCCAGTCCATTGTTATCATCATGTATCTTTTTTCTTAATTCGCTCATGTGCTTGCCTCCCTCAGATTTTCCTTTGCTCACGTAAATACTCTTCAAATATACTTCTTCGAATCAAAACTTTCTTTCCAATCTTATAGACTGCTCCAGCTTCATGTGCCATACGAATAACAGGTTTCATTCCCAACCGGTAATACTCACACGCCATATTGTAGGTCACATAGTCATGGCTCATAAATTCCAGATCTTCATCGTCAATCTCATCTGAAAACATCCATACATTACCGCTCATCTGTCTTCTTCTCCTTATCTTTTCCTGATGCCGGTTCATGGAAACGTTCCAGGTAATCATCAAAAATATCACGACGAATCAGTACCGTTCCATCAATTCTGTAAATAGCTCCTGCATCACTGGCAAGCTCTAAGAGTTTCTTATGAGAGATACTGTAAATAATCTCTGCCTGTTGATATCGCAGATACTGTCGGCGTAATTTTCTTAAATGTTCCGGAACTTCCTTCATACTTGTAATCGGTTTGTACTTTTCATTCATAATGCTTTCCTCCAAAATTAGATTTACTGTTTTACAGAAGTTGACTGCCGGAATATAACTTTTCCACGAAAAAAAGCACCTCTTAGATCAACTCTAAGAAGTGCTCTTGCTTCATTGCCAAACCCGTGTCTTTCCACCTGAAATTCGTCATACTTCATAACGATTCATTATTATCCCAAATTTTGTTGTCAAATTGTTGTCAAATGCGGTCTGACATCATGGTTTTAGACATTTTATATTTAATTTTAGTACAGCTTTGCACCTGCCGGAATATGGTTATCCACCATAAGAAGATGAAGTTCTTCATCCTCTGAATCCTTAAGATTGTTTACTGCTGAAAGTAACATACCACAAGATTCAATTCCCATCATCTTTCTAGGTGGAAGATTTGTGATGGCAATAAGTGTCTTTCCAACAAGCTCTTCCGGCTCATAATAAGCGTGGATTCCGCTTAAAATAGTGCGGTCTGTGCCTGTTCCGTCATCTAAAGTAAACTGTAATAATTTCTTTGACTTAGGAACTGCTACACACTCTTTTACTTTAACAGCTCTGAAATCTGACTTGCTGAATGTATCAAAATCTACTTCTTCCTCAAATAAAGGTTCAATCTTTACATTAGAGAAATCAATCTTCTCCGGCTCAGCTTTTACCTCTTCTGAAGACTTAGAACTTACACCATTTTCAGCCTTTACGCCACCGATGGACTTCATTGTCGGGAACAAAAGTACATCCCTGATAGCTGGTGAATCTGTAAGGAGCATAACAAGTCTGTCGATACCATATCCGATACCACCTGTTGGAGGCATACCTACTGCAAGTGCATTAAGGAAGTCTTCATCTGTGTGCTGCGCTTCCTCATCACCATTCTCTGCATTCTTATCCTGCTGTGCAAAACGTTCTCTCTGGTCGATTGGGTCGTTAAGCTCTGAGTAAGCATTACACATTTCCCATGTGTTGATGAACAGTTCGAAACGCTCAACCTTCTCTGGATCAGATGGCTTCTTCTTAGTAAGTGGAGAGATTGCAAGAGGATGATCCATAATAAATGTAGGCTGGATTAACTTTTCTTCACAATACTCTTCAAAGAATAAGTTAATGATATCGCCTTTTGTATGACGTTCCTCAAACTCTATTCCTCTTTCCTTAGCAAGAGCCTTAGCTTCTTCATCTGTCTTAATTGTATCAAAGTCAACGCCTGCATATTCCTTGATAGCATCATTCATAGTAAGTCTTCTGAATGGCTTTCCAAGGTCTATCTTAGTACCATTGTAAGTGATTTCAGTTGTACCACATACAGTCTGTGCAAGGTGTCTGAACATACTCTCAGTAAGCTCCATCATGCCTTCATAATCTGTATATGCCTGATACAGCTCCATAAGTGTGAACTCAGGATTATGTCTTGTGTCAACACCTTCATTTCTGTATACTCGTCCGATTTCGTATACTCTCTCAAGACCACCAACAATAAGTCTTTTAAGGTAAAGCTCTAATGAAATACGAAGCTTAACATCCTCATCAAGTGCATTGTAGTGAGTTTCGAAAGGTCTTGCGGCTGCACCACCTGCATTAGAAACAAGTGTTGGAGTCTCAACCTCCATAAAGTCCCTGCCGTCAAGGAATCTTCTGATTTCCTTTATAATCTGTGATCTCTTTACAAATGTATCCTTAACTTCAGGATTCATTATTAAATCAACATATCTCTGACGGTATCTCATATCAGTATCTGTAATTCCATGGAACTTCTCTGGAAGTACCTGTAAACTCTTAGAAAGAAGTGTTATTTCCTCTGCGTGAACTGATATTTCACCTGTCTTAGTTCTGAATATAAAGCCCTTGATACCAAATATATCACCTATATCAGACTTCTTAAAATCTGCATAAGCATCATCACCTATGGCATCTCTTGATATATATGCCTGCATTCTGCCCTTAAGATCTGCTATATTACAGAAAGATGCCTTTCCCATTACTCTCTTGAACATCATTCTTCCTGCAAAGCTTACCTCTATAGGAGAAGCATCCATAATAGCTCTTCTATCATTATAATCGGCATTAACTGCCTCTCTTGCCTGCTGCTCGTCCATTCCATCAGTATTAACTGCTGGTCTGTCGCCAAGAAGTTCCTTTTCGTGTGCTTCATAAATGGCTCTTATTTCATCTGTATGATGTGTAACATCATACTTTGTTATCTGAAATGGATCTTTACCTGCTTCCTGTAATGCAGCGAGCTTGTCCATTCTTACTTTAATCTGCTCATTAACATCTGGCTGTGAATTATTCTTATCTGCCACTTTCTTATCTCCTTTATATATAATTAGTCATTCTGTACTGAGATAATCTTATATTCAATAACTCCTGCTGGTGCTTCAACCTTAACTGTATCTCCAACCTTCTTGCCAAGCATAGCTGCTCCAAGTGGTGATTCATTTGATATCTTGTTATTAAGACTATCTGCTTCTGAAGAACCTACGATTACATATTCAATATCTTCATCATATTCTACATCGTGAAGCTTAACAACGCTTTCCATCTTGATAGCGTCCTTATCTGTATTGTTATCCTGAACAACTTCTGCGTTCTTAAGAATTTCTTCAAGTTCTGCAATCTGTGTTTCAATATCTCTCTGCTCATCTTTAGCTGCATCGTACTCAGCATTTTCTGATAAATCGCCCTGTTCTCTTGCTTCCTTTAACTTCTGGGCAACTTCCTTTCTTCTATCAACCTTTAAGTGCTCAAGTAAAGCTACTCTTTCTTCATATCCTTTTTTTGTAAGTAACTGTTTCTCTGCCATAGCTCGTCACCTTTCCATAAATAATATTTATATAGTATTATTACTATTGCTTAATAAAATGTTCAAGATATTATATCTCAACTAATACTTTATGTCAATCCACGCATCTGCTGTACAAATTCATTGAACTCGTCCTGCTTTGTTATATGATTAACTTCATTTCTTAATGCCGCCGCGTGCTTTATTCCTGCTGTATACCACGCAAAATGTTTACGCATCTCGCGCACTGCTGTAAATTCGCCCTTTACATCGCATAACATCTGGCAGTGCCTGATAATCATATCAACTATCTCATCTATTGACGGAGGTGCTATAATATTTCCTTTTTCAAGATAGTCCTTGACCTGTCTGAATATCCACGGATTACCCTGTGCCCCGCGTCCTATCATAACGGCATCACAGCCTGTCTCCTTAAACATTCTTACTGCATCTTCACCACTTCTTATATCGCCATTGCCTATTACCGGAATATGAACCTTTTCTTTAACACGCCTTATTACATCCCAGTCAGCCTTTCCAGAATAATACTGGCTTCTTGTCCTTCCGTGAACCGCAACCGCGGCCCCACCTGATTCCTGTATAATATATGCTATTTCTTCAGCGTTAATGCAGGTTTCGTCAAATCCTGTCCTTATCTTTACGGTGACAGGCTTATCAACTGCATTTGCCATAGCCTCCACTATATTTCCTACAAGCAGGGGATTTTTAAGCAGTGCCGACCCCTCTCCATTATTAACCACCTTAGGAACTGGACATCCCATATTGACATCTATTATATCAAAATCTCTTTCCGCAAGCCTTTTGGCGATGTCTGCCATTATCTGTGGTTCTGAACCAAATAACTGTACAGCTATCGGACTTTCTTTCTTATCTGTCTTTAATAATTCTTCTGTATTTTTATTATTATACAATACCGCCTTAGCACTCACCATCTCTGTATACAAAAGTCCACAGCCCTGTTCCTTGCATAAAAGACGAAATGGCAGGTCTGTTACTCCTGCCATCGGTCCTAATGCGACATTTGTTTTAATATCAACATTACCTATTCTCATCTTAACTCCGTTGTTATAATATTTTACTCATCCAAACCTAAGAAGAATACTTTATAGAACATCTCTAACGATTCCAGCAGGTCTCTTTTTTCATACTGATTCTTCTTAACAAGAAGTCCGCACGCTATATCATCATACAGCAGATCTTCTTCATCTGCTGTGGATTTGAATAACAGGTTGCCCTCCTCGTCAAATTCCATATCAAGTATTCCGCCGACTTCCTCTGTAAAAAGAACACACATTATCTTTAATTCGTTCTTTATATCTTCTGGAAGCCTGTCAAAATCCGGGTTAAAATAATATTTCTTCTCATAAGAATTAGATGCACAAAGCACCACATTTTCATCACTATACATATCCATATAATCCTCTCACTGAAACTTCGCCAGCTCTTATTGCAATCTCTTTTCCTGCTTCATCTTTTACAATAAGCTCGCCTTCTTTATTAATTCCAATCGCTGTTGCTATAAGCTCCTCTTTCTCATATATAGCACGGACTGTCCTGTCCTTATTAATAAGAAGTTCATTATACTTATCGACAAGCAGTGACAAATCGTTAGTCTTAAGGAATTCGTGATAATATTTATCAAAGCTTCTTGAAAATGCAGCAATTATATTACTTCTCTTAATCTTTCTATGTGTTTCAAGATATAAAGATGTAGCCATATCCCTTATTGCCTCATCAAATTCTGTTGTATTGACATTAATTCCTATGCCTATTACAACATAATGTATAAGATCCATCTCTGCACTCATCTCAGTAAGTATGCCTGTTATCTTCTTACCATTCACAACGATATCATTAGGCCATTTGATATAACAATCTATATCCTTAACCTCTTCCCTTATAGCCTCTACCATTGCTATCGCAAGAACAAGTGTAAGCATTGAAGCACTCTCCGGGCTCATATCCGGACGAAGCAGAAGGCTCATCCATATTCCTGTTCCCGCAGGTGACTCCCAGCTTCTTCCTCTTCGTCCCCTGCCGCCTGTCTGACATTCCGCAACAAATAATGTTCCGTCAGGAGCATTGCTTTCTGCCGCAAGCTTTGCCTGGTTATTAGTTGAATCTGTCTTCTCAAAATATCTGATATGCTGGAATATTCCCTCAAGCTTATTATCATCAGAGCTATTATCTTTAAGCTTGTTATAAGACTCTTTGTCTGTGCTTACATTTCTATCCTTATTGCCAGCTTCCCTGTCCTGTTCTTTATCAGCCCTGGATTTTAATATTGCACTGTCTTTTATAAGAAGGCTTCTTATCTCTGTATCTGTTATTATATCAGGATATTCTGTAATTCTGTAGCCTTTGTTCTGCACAGAATCTATAACATAGCCTTCCTCTTTTAACTGGTTAATAGCTTTCCATACAGCAGTCCTTGATACGCCAAATGCCTCACACAACTGCTGTCCTGATATGTATCCATCTGCATTTCTTAACAAATGTAATATCTCTGATTTCATATTCGTACCGTCCTATAATTATTACAATACCACAAGTGCAGTAAATACAGTCATTATTCCAAGAAGAACTGCAACAACTGCCACTATAACACCAGATACCTTATTGCCATTTATAAAATGCTTCACAGCCGTAAGTGTATTAACAACTGTTCCAAGAAGAAACTCTATTGGAAAAAGCACTCCGCTTCTGCTTCTTAGGAACATTATTATAATAAATATAACTGTTGCTGCAATTGTAAGAACTATATTAGTGTAATCTATAATCATTTTGGTCTTTTTATAAGAACCACTTGTTGTATAATACATACCAATCCTCATTTCTATGCAATTAATAGTTACGTTACTTATAGGTTTAATATGCTCCAAGTGTAGCTGCCATTACAGCCTTGATTGTGTGCATACGGTTCTCTGCCTCATCAAATACAACTGACTGCTCTGACTCGAATACCTCATCTGTAACTTCCATTTCATCAAGTCCGAACTTATCGTGAATTTCCTTGCCTATTGTTGTCTTTAAGTCATGGAAAGCTGGAAGGCAATGCATAAATATAGCGTTCTTATCAGCATTGTCCATTACCTTCTTATTAACCTGATATGGAAGAAGTGCGTTAATTCTCTCTGTCCATACCTCATCAGGCTCACCCATTGATACCCATACATCTGTGTAAAGAACTTCTGCACCCTTAGTGCCTTCTGTAACATCTTCTGTTAATGTTACAGAACCGCCACTTTCTTTAGCCCATTCCCTGCACTGGTTTACAAGATCTTCATTAGGGAAATATTCCTTAGCTGTACAAGCTGTAAAATGTAATCCAAGCTTAGCACATACTATCATAAGTGAATTACCCATATTATATCTTGCATCTCCCATATATACGAACTTAACACCTTTTAATCTTCCAAGCTTTTCTTTTATTGTAAGCATATCAGCAAGCATCTGTGTTGGGTGGTACTCGTTAGTAAGTCCATTCCATACTGGAACTGATGAATACTTTGCAAGGTCTTCTACTATCTCCTGTCCAAAGCCTCTGTATTCAATACCCTCAAACATTGTACAAAGAACTCTTGCTGTATCTGCTATGCTCTCTTTCTTTCCTATCTGTGAACCCTTAGGGTCTAAGTAAGTTACGCCCATACCAAGGTCGTGTGCTGCAACTTCAAATGAACAACGTGTTCTTGTACTTGTCTTTTCAAATATAAGAGCAACATTCTTTCCAAGTAATGGCTGTTCAACAACTCCGTCCTTCTTCATCTTCTTAAGCTTTGCAGCCAATTCTATAAGATATTCTATTTCCTCTGGTGTATAGTCTTTTAATGTTAAAAAATCTCTTCCTTTAAGATTCATAATGTTCCTCCATTCTTTAGCATAAATCATATGTAAACAATCTCTGCTCTAAGGCTATAGCATATTATCCTGCTAATAATACCCGATTTATAAATTTAGATAACATTTTATCGCAAACAGCTCATAAATGCAACTTCTTACATATTCAAATAACACTTACCTGCTTACATCACTGTTTATTAATTATAAAAATACCAGCGTGGTAACATTCATCTATTTTCTAATAATAAAAAATACCAGCACAGTGACTTTTATCTGTTCACTGGCTGGTATTCTTATTTAGTGGAATACGTGTCCACCGATTATTACATAGTCTGACATTGCTGAAAGATTGGTTATTGAAACCATTCTGAATGATGTATATCCGCCGATATTGTTCTTTCCTGACAATGCCTCAAGTGCTGCATCCATACATTCCTGTGTACGGATACCACTGTTAAGTCTGTTCTGGAACTTAGCTGATGGACCGCCTGCTCCATCTGATGCTCCTGAGAACTGTGACTTCTGATATATAACCCCTGTTATTGAATTAGGATAGTTAGAGCTTCTAACTCTGTTTAATACAACATTAGCAACTGCAAGCTTCCCCTCATATGGCTCATAAGCTGCTTCCCAGTCAATAATGCAGGCAAGAAGATATATTTCTTCATTACTTACGCTCATTGTTGAGTTATACGATATATCCGTTCCAGATATTGTTCTTGATATAACTGCCTGTATTCTTTCTTCTTCAGCTATCCTTGCAGCTTCCTGTTCTGCTGCAATTCTTTCTTCTTCGGCAATTCTGGCAGCTTCTTCCTCTGCCTCTTTTGCTTCTGCCTCTTCAATTGTATATCCTGTAAGGATATTGGTGTGAAAGTAGGAGAAATGAATTTCTGGATGCCCAACAGGTCTTATGAAATTCCGGCAGGTGTCCTGAAAGGGGGAAATAATGTGATTGCTGTTCGCATTACGGATACCGGCGGCTTGGGAGGAATCCTCGGTAAAGCTGAGGAAGTATACCTGGAAATCGATGGACAGAGATATTCGCTTGCCGGTGATTGGGTGTATAAGCCTTCGGTGGTGACTTCGATGTATAAAGTCAGTGGGATTAGTCCGAATAGCTTCTCTTCCTTGTTGTACAACGGGATGGTGCATCCCTTGATCGGATATGGGATAAAAGGGGTGATCTGGTATCAGGGAGAGAATAATGCGGGCAGAGCTTATCAATATCGTACGTTGTTTCCGGCCATGATAAACGATTGGCGGCAGCAGTGGGGATATGAGTTCCCTTTTCTGTGGGTACAATTAGCTAATTTTATGGCGGTGGAAGATCAGCCGAAAGACAGCGATTGGGCAGAACTTCGTGAAGCACAGAATATGACCCTGAGTTTGCCGAAGACCGGACAAGCCGTTATTACC
>OGGD01000441.1_pt1 | contig 31558 bp, 20 predicted proteins | sample 1571091 | NCBI WGS metagenome assembly OGGD01 (sample SAMEA2582073, study PRJEB24529) | metagenome | biome: Human gut stool | place: China | collected 2011
TTAAGCCTGTAGCTAGCGTTCATCCTGAGCCAGGATCAAACTCTTCATTGTAAAAGTATCTTTTAATCGGCATGTGCCGATTATAGCTCTGTTCAGGATGCCGTACAATTTATTGACTTCATTCTAATACCTCTATCTATCACATATATATGAACATATATAACAGATTGTATTGACGGTTCTATCTTTTCTTGTACTACTTGTATTGTTTATCAATATTTCAAAGAACTTGTCGCTTCCGTTTCAAAAGCGGGTGCAAAGGTAAGAGGTTTATTTTTAACTACCAAACTTTTTCGGAAGTTTTTTCAGTTTTTCTTTTTATCCGTTTCTCAGACTCTCTATGCGAAAGGGAAAGAATAAATAGAAAGAAGAACAAGCAAAACACCTTTTCTTTGCGAATCGGACTGCAAAGATAAGAACTTTTTTATTTATATTCCAAAACTTTTCGGAAGTTTTTTTGTTCTTGAGTCAAGCAGTCCTGCGCTTTGTCACTAAGTCATTTTCATCAAGGCTTTCTTCTCTCGGAAAGCGGGTGCAAAAGTACTCCCTTTCAGGATACAAAACAAATATATATCACTCTTTTTTCTGATTATTTTTTTATAATCTGACTAACTTGCTGATTGATAGGCAGGTTGAAGAAAACCGCCGTTTCTATACAAGAAGCTACGAAGGGAAGAATACAAAACTATACACATTATTATATTTAAACGAGGGAGAAAAGCACTAAACAAAGAAACAAGTAATGCAGGCAGATTTATTCGGTACTAAAAAAAACAGGCCGGATATAAAAAGCGGGGAATTACCCATTCCGACATTTACATACCACCTACCCCTGAGGCGAATCATCCTTCCGGAAGGAGGAGAATAACGGATAATCGAAAAGACATGCTGTTCGTTCCACTACAATGAACAGGACAGGGAACTTCAGTGGAAAGAACCGGCCACCGGAGTGAAAAAGCCCGGCCACCGGAGTGGAACAAAAAAGAGGATAGGGGAAAAGCACAAGGCAGGAGAAAAATATGGAGTAGAGAGAAGAAAGAACAGGAGAGGAGGCTATGAGAAATGAATCGATTATGAGGGAAAACAACAGAAAAACTATGAGAAATAACTCTGTCCCTTTTTATTTCTCATAAATTAATTAATTGAGAATAAATTAGTTATACAAAAAACATGAGAATATGAGATATGAATCGGATAAAGCGTTGGCATTCCTTCCTTGTGTAATTGAAAATGCTTCCATTAATTGCCCTTTTCTATTTTCAGAAGCAATCAAATCCCCTGTATCATACCTAATAAGCGGCATATCAAAATTATGAAATGATGTTCCTACCAAATGTCCATCAACATTTTCCGTCAAACCATAGGAAAAAAAAGGTTTATATTGATTATTTTTTGATTCATCATAAGCCAAAAAACACATTTCACTATGTCCATACCAAGAAATCCAATCTAAATTCCAATGTTGTTTTATAATAATAAGAATAATGTATAAAAAGTCGATGTATCTCTTTGTGGAACATTATGAAATGGAAGAAGTGATACAGGAAGAAACCTTGATGAGGGCGTTTCAGAGGTGGAGGAAGTTGGTGAGAGAGAATAAGAATAGTTACTAAATAAAAAAGAGAGAAGCAAAACAAAGCTTTAGTTGTTATTCATACATAAACATATTATATAGATTAAAAAGTCAATATCATGGAGAAAAATATTTTTAAGTTAGATAATGAACAGCTCAAAGCAATAGCCCGTTCATTTAAAGAAAAAGTAGAAAAAGGATTGAACACTGAAAACGCTGAAATCCAATGCATTCCTACCTTTATTACTCCGAAGGCTGACAATATCAACGGTAAATCACTTGTGCTTGATCTCGGAGGAACCAATTATCGGGTAGCACTCGTTGATTTCAGCAAATCGGTACCGGACATTCATCCCAACAATGGTTGGAAGAAAGATATGTCGATCATGAAATCGCTGGGGTATACCCAAGAGGAATTATTTAAAGAGTTGGCAGATATGATCACCGGAATAAAACGGGAGGAGGAAATGCCTATCGGCTATTGCTTTTCTTATCCGACCGAATCCGTGCCCGGCGGGGATGCAAAACTGCTGCGCTGGACAAAGGGAGTTGACATCAAAGAGATGATTGGAAAATATATCGGGAATCCCCTACTCAACTACCTGAATGAAAAGAATAAAATCAAGTTTACGGATATAAAAGTATTGAATGACACCGTAGCCAGTTTATTTGCAGGACTTACAGACAACAGTTATGACGCATATATAGGACTGATTGTAGGAACAGGCACTAATATGGCTACTTTCATCCCAGCCGACAAAATAAAAAAGCTGAATCCAGCGGATAATATTCAAGGCATGATTCCCGTCAATTTGGAATCCGGGAATTTTCATCCGCCATTTCTTACCGGAGTGGATAATACAGTCGATGTAATTTCCGGTAACCCCAGAAAACAACGTTTCGAGAAAGCAGTATCCGGTATGTATCTGGGAGATATTTTAAAAGCAACTTTTCCTTTAGAAGAATTTGAAGAAAAATTTGATGCGCAAAAACTTACCGCTATCATGAACTATCCGGATATATACAAGGATGTATATGTACAAGTGGCGCAATGGATATATACCAGATCGGCACAGTTGGTGGCCGCTTCAATTACAGGGCTTGTCATGTTGTTGAAATCATACAATAAAGATATACGTAGGATTTGCCTGGTGGCTGAAGGCAGTCTTTTCTGGAGTGAGAACAGAAAAGATAAGAATTATCACAGTATTGTTACAGAGGAATTAAAGGAGCTTTTCGACTTGTTCGGTTTGAAAGATGTTACAGTTGATATAAAAAGTATGAATAATGCGAATCTGATAGGTACAGCCATTGCGGCATTATCGTAACAAAGAAAATTCGGTGCTGTATCAAAGCCCTGATGCAGCACCGAATCAGTTTCAAACCATACCTATGACATAGCTTTTTATTATACCTTAAAACGGCTATTTTATTTGAAGTGCAAAACCTCCTCCGGGAGCCAGATGAATTTTCAACTTGCTATCCTTCTTTACAGAGAAAGATTCCCGTTTATAGTCACGTCCGACACGGTGAGCATTGACTCCGTCTTTAAATAAAGTGGCGTTATATGCCTTATCTCCCAAAAAAGAACAATCGACTTCGATATCCCTGGCCGTCCAATCAGTAATTCCGCCTATATACCAGACATCCCCTTTCCGGCGTGCAGTGACAATGTACTCTCCCATTTTACCGTCAAGCACAATGCTTTCATCCCATACAGTCGGAATGGCAGCTATGAAATCTGTTGATTCCGGCTCGCGCATATAGTTGCTCGGGTTATCACATAACATATTGAAAGGTGACTCGAACACCACATACAAAGCCAACTGCCGGCAACGTGTCCCCTGGCTCATCGGTTCTGAATTGCAAGGATAATAATTACCTTTCGAAGCATTCCTCATCGCGCCCTGTGTATAGTCCATAGGACCGGAAACCTGACGAATAAAAGGAATCATCACATCATATTTCACCTGATCGAGTGAAGCCGGGCTCCACTTCATCTGCTCCAGTCCGTTTACCCCTTCGAAGTTCAACACATTCGGATAAGTACGGTTCAGACCTGCCGGTTTGTGTGTGCCGTGCAAATCGAGGATCATCTTATATTTAGCACAAGTCTCGGCGGCCCGGTAGTTGAATGCGGTCATTTCCTGATCGTCACGGTCCATGAAGTCGACTTTGAAGCCTTTCACCCCCATTGCAGCATAATGACGGCAGACATTCTCCATATCACGTTCGAAAGCATAATAACCTGCCCAAAGAATGATACCTACATTTCTGTCAGCGGCATAATCTACCAACTCTTTCAAATCAATATCTTTCACCACCTGCATCAGGTCCGCCTTCAGATTGACCGCCCAACCTTCATCAAGTATCACATATTCTATGCCCTTTGACGAAGCAAAATCAATATATGCTTTATAAGTAGCATTATTCACTCCGGTAGCGAAATCGACACTATCCAAGTTCCATGCGTTCCACCAATCCCAAGCCACTTTGCCGGGTTTGATCCATGAAAGATCCGACAAGCGTGAAGGCGCAGCCAGCAAATAGCTCAGATTACTTGACGCCAAGTCTTTATCGGAAGTAGTCACAATAGCCATGCGCCATGGGAAACTTCTGGGCTTATCCACCTTTGCTATATAATCCTCGCGTTCTGCCACCAACATCTGAAGTTTGTTATGTCCGCCCTGAACAGTACGCTTCGGATATGGAGCAAATTTGCCGCTCAACCGATTTTCACCTTTAGCAGCAGACAAGAAAAGCCCCGGATAATTCTCCAGATCGGACTCGGTAATACAAATCTTAACCCCATCACCGGCTTCCACCACTAGCGGCAGAAACATCAAACGCTTCTTATTTTGTTTAGACAGATTATTTGTAACATATGTATTTTCAAAAGAGTTGAAGAACTGAGATTCATAATCACCGTCCTTTCCTCTATTCACATAAGGCACGGAAGCAACCGCATCAAACGGGAACTGATAGTCAACAATCTCATCCAGCACATTGAAAGGCTTCTTAGCCCGACTAACAAAGCGATAAACGATTCCGTCATCGTATGCTCGAAATTCCACATTCCAGTCTTTTTTAAACCGCAATGTCAGTTCATTATAATGATCTCTCAATTCATTGGCACGATAGAAGGGAGAAGACACCATACGATCAACACTTTTCCGGGAAGTACCGGACAATTTCGCTTTCTCACCCCATACTTCTCCGTTGTCCAACGACATGGCTATCGGCGAGGGAGCCAGAATCTGCCGTCCGTCACAAGTAATATCGTAAGTCAGTTGATCGCCTATGGTAATAGTAGTTTGCAGATTCCCGCCCGGAGAATTCAGAGTAAATTGCTTTTGTGCCTGTGCAGTAAATACACAACATACACACATTAGTAAGACTGTCAGTTTTTTCATGGTTTTAATTATAGTTATTATCAAATCAACAAAAGAACGGTACAAAAATAAAAATAATAAATTAGCAACCTACTATAATACTCCCTTAAAAACATTTTAATAGGAAAGGCTTTGAAAAAACTTTCTCGCTAAATTATGACATATAGAATAAAAAGCTATTTTTGCACCGTTTTTTAATTTTATCTTAAACTAATATTATGTACAAGATTTTTCATGGCTTCCATCTAGTGGAAGCTTATCAGGATTTAAAGAAAGCCAGACGGTTGGCAAAGAATCAGGCAGTGGCCAGATGTATTAAGTTAACCGTAGCTATTACCATTTCCCTTATTCTATGGCTCCTCCCTATCGACACATTTGGTATAGAAGGGTTAACCGTTATAGAACAAAGACTGATTTCTATCTTTATTTTTGCCACACTTATGTGGGTTTTCGAAGCTGTCCCTGCATGGACTACTTCCGTACTGATTGTCGTATTACTATTACTTACCGTTTCCGACAGCAGTTTATGGTTCCTCACTCAAGATATTCCAGCAGGAGAATTGGGACAGACAGTTAAATATAAGTCCATTATGCACTGCTTTGCCGATCCTATCATCATGTTATTTATCGGTGGATTCATACTTGCCATTGCTGCGACCAAAAGCGGTCTGGACGTATTGTTGGCACGTGTCATGTTACGCCCCTTCGGAACACAATCACGCTATGTATTATTAGGATTCATTCTTGTTACGGCTGCATTTTCAATGTTCCTCAGCAACACGGCTACAGCTGCCATGATGCTCACTTTCCTCACCCCTGTATTAAAGGCACTTCCGGCAGACGGCAAAGGAAAAATCGGTCTGGCCATGGCCATTCCCGTAGCTGCTAATGTAGGCGGTATGGGAACTCCTATCGGTACGCCACCCAACGCCATTGCACTAAAATACCTGAATGATCCGGAAGGGTTGAACTTGAATATCGGCTTCGGAGAATGGATGAGTTTTATGCTGCCTTACACCATTATCGTACTGTTTATTGCATGGTTTATTCTTTTGCGGTTGTTCCCTTTCAAACAAAAGAATATTGAATTACAAATTGAAGGCGAAGCAAAAAAGGACTGGCGTTCGATCGTAGTTTATATTACTTTCGCCATCACGGTCGTATTATGGATGTTCGACAAGGTGACAGGAGTTAACTCCAACGTGGTAGCCATGATTCCGGTAGCCGTATTCTGTATAACAGGAGTTATCACCAAACGCGACCTGGAAGAAATCAGCTGGAGCGTACTCTGGATGGTAGCCGGCGGCTTCGCACTAGGGGTTGCCTTACAGGAAACCGGACTCGCCAAACACATGATCGAAGCAATCCCATTCAACACATGGCCTCCTGTATTAATGATTGTCGGCTCCGGACTGATTTGTTACGCCATGGCAAACTTCATCTCACACACGGCGACTGCCGCATTGCTCGTTCCCATTCTTGCCATTGCGGGAAGCAGTATGCGTGAGAACCTGTCTTCGCTGGGAGGTGTAGAAACTTTATTGATCGGAGTGGCAATCGGTTCATCATTAGCAATGATATTGCCTATCAGTACTCCGCCCAACGCTTTGGCACATGCCACAGGCATGATCCAACAAAAGGATATGGAGAAAGTCGGTATAATCATGGGAATTATCGGACTGATACTTGGATATACCATGTTGATTATACTTGGTTCTAATAAGATGTTATAAATTTAAGTACCCCTTTTCCATAAAATTAAGACATAGAAAAAGCCCTGTGAGAACCAATCATTCTTACAGGGCTTTTTACTAGTCAGTCTTGCTCTGAAGACTGAGAATGTATCTTCTCCGCCTCTACATACTTACTCGGACTTACTCCATAATACTTTTTAAATACCTCACGGAAATATTTCGCATCCGAGAATCCGACTTTGTCGGCAATCTCCGTTATTGTATATTCACCCTGCTTCAGCAACTGTGCAGCATGTTGCAAACGTATCAGCCGGATATAATCAGCCGGAGCATAGCCAGTCAATGCCTTGAGTTTGTTGAAGAAGCTCGTACGACTCATATAATGCAGGTTGCTGAGCATTTCCACATTAAAGTCCGAATCCCCCATGTTCTTCTCTATACATTCCTTGACAGAAGCAATGAATTTCCAGTCTAAGGTATTAGTGCAATTAACCGGAAAATTCGGTTCTTCATCTTCGATACTATTATAAACCCGGCGGAGCAAAGCACGATTTGTTAGTATGTTCTTAATCGTTGCTTTGAGTATCCCCACACTAAAAGGTTTGGTAATATAAGCATCCGCTCCGATTTCCAATCCTTCGAGCATATGTTTCTCATCCCCCAGCGCAGTCAGCAAAACAACCGGAATATGAGACATCTCAAGATCCCCCTTTATAGTTGCACAAAGTTCATCTCCACCCATCTCAGGCATCATTATATCGGATATGACGAGATCCGGATTAAATTCCCGGATTATAATAAGAGCCTCCTTTCCATTCGGACAGGACTGGATATTATAACCCGTCCGAAGCATATCCACCAGATAATTACGCAAATCATCATTATCCTCCACTATCAAAATACGCTGCAAGGAACTGTTGATCCGGGATATCTCCATATCCGGTAATCCCGGCGTATCACCTGTTACAATAGTCTCCAAACGTTCATCCGGTGTTTTGGGAGAGATAAATTTTGCTTTATGGAAATGGCTATTTCCTTTCGGAAAAGTAATCCGTACACAAGTTCCTTGATTTTCAGCACTCTGAATCTGAATCTTACCTTTATGTAACTTAACCAGTTTGTATACCAGCATCAGTCCGATTCCGCTACCTGTCACCTTCAGATTAACGACATTACTACCCCGAAAATAGTTTCTGAACAATTTCTTCTGTTCACACGTTGGAATACCGATTCCCGTATCTTTCACCTCAATACTCCAACTATTTCCTTCCTCGGAAGCGTAAATACACACACTACCGTCTTCAGGTGTATATTTCAATGCATTTGAGAGAATATTCTTCAGAATAGAGCCCATTTTGTCACTATCAAACCACACACTCAAATAGTCAAAATTGCTTTCATAAACAAACCTGACATGCTTCATCTCGGCATATTTGCGGAAAGTGGCGCAAACATCATTCATATAAGTATTCAACTCATACTCAGAAACATAAAGAGTGGAAGAGTAGACATCTATCCGTTCGAAATTTATCAGGTTGGTTGTCAACTGAAGTAATGTATTCACATTTTTAAGAGCCATATTTATATGAGGTAGTGCCTGTTCAGCCCCCATGCGATTTTCCAAGACTTCCTCCAATGGAGCTTTTATCAATGTTAACGGTGTACGTATGTCGTGTGCCGTATTAATGAAGAACCGTGTTTTTTCGTCCGACACCTTCTTCTGTTTATGCAACATGATGATACGGAATATAATACCCATAACCAACACCAACAGAATTACATATCCCACCATAGCCCATACACTGGCCCATACAGGAGGCGTTATAATAATCTGAATGCTTCTTGTCTCATAAGTCTTATATTTTTCTTCATTGGATACGGCACGAATTTGTAATGTATAACTGCCGGGAGGCAGATTTCTGATGATAATCTGGTTATCCTGACTCGGACGGCTCCACTCTTTATGATAACCATCGATTTTCCATGAAAAAAGAATATTGGAAGGATAATCATAGTTGATAGAAGCTACATCAAGAGAAAACGTGTTTTGTCCGTAAGCTAGTTCCAGCCGGTCAGTTTCGTCAATATCCTTTTCCAAAGGTGATCCTTCATCACCCGGGTAAACAGGATGATAAGCTATCATAAAATCACGCAATAGCAAACGCGAATAATGTGGCTCCGGTATCTGTATGTCTGTTGGAAATTTGACAGCACCGTCATTTCCCCCGAAAACAAGCGCACTTTTGTTATAGGTCGTAGCAGAGCCTGCATTAAAATTAACACTCATCAATCCTTGTTCCCGTGTCCAGTTACGAAAGAAGTGCTCCTCAGGTGAATAAATCGTTATGCCATTTTCCGTACCCATCAGGAGACTCCCGTCCTGACGCGGAAGAATTGTATAAATATTATCGGAGATCAGTGCACAGTTGTCACTTCGGTACTGATGAATAAAGTTCTTCTTATTAATGTCATAAACAAGAAGTCCGGCTCCACGGGTACCAATATACAAAATTCCGTCTTCTCTTTGGTATAATGCGCATATATAGAGAGATTCAACAGGCAGGTCAATATACCTGTAAACTCCGGATTGTTTGTCAAGCAGATAGAGCCCCATTCGGGTACCAATCCACATCTGCCGGGAATCCTTCTCCTGAATGGTAGTGATAGAGTTTACTCCCGGATATAAACGCACACTTTTAGTCTCAAGATTGATGCGTTTCAAATGATAATACCCTCCGGACCATATATCACCGCCCGAGTCTTTTTTTATGTCAAAAATATATTGATCGGGCCGTACCCCTGCAATAGCAGCAGGAGAAAGGTAACTTATCTTAAACCCCTTCTTCTTTTCTATCTTGTAAATACCTGATGTAAAACCGCCCGCCCATATCACACCGGGAGAGACTTCACACAACGCTAAGAAAATGTGATTTTCATCATCAGGTACCGGATCAAAAGAACTGAAAAAAGAACGCCATTCTTTTGTATCAGTCTGATAGATACTGATACCGTTACTGGTTGCAAACCAAAGGTCGCCATCACTGTCCTCCAATACATCATGAACCTGATCGTTCACCAGTGAGCGGCTATTGCCAAGAGAATGCCTTATCAAGTCATAACTTCCATAACGGTTGTTACGAACGGTAATACCGGTAGGATAATTGGCAAGCCAGATACGTTCTTCTTCATCTACATAGATATCATTGATATTGTTTCCGTTCATCCCGTTATAACTACTATAATTGGCAGTTATATAGGGCTCACTCATATAGGTATTCACATCCAGTTTATATACACCTTTTCCACCCGTAGCTACCAAAAGCTCATGAGCGTTCAAAGCAACTATCTGGTTTATCTCTACATTATTGGGTGATTGACAAGGAATGATTTTCCCTGTCCCCTCCATGTCATATATAAGTACACCCTCTTTGTAGCTTCCTATAAACAGTTGTTTTGAGACGACATGATAATAGAGTTCATGCACTGGTGTACTGATACTTTCCACCGTTTCATCGGATAGCAGTTTCAAACTCCCATCTCCTATTCCGGCACGAAACAGACCGCTTCCCGTACCAATAAAAAAATGGTTACCATCCGCCTGTTCAATGGTAGTTATTTCACCAATAGCCGGCGCCGGCATATGTGTCGTTGTTCCGGTACGAATATTATACCAGATAATACTATCTTTACAGCATAACCATATACGGTCACTCTTGTCCAAATAACCGTAATTCAGAAATGCCTGCGACTTATTTCTAATCAACTCCGGATGCACATAAGCCAGTTCGAATTTATCATGTTGCAAATCGTACCTGAAAATACGACCTTTCTGACCGATTACCCATAATACATTTTCGCTGTCCATGTAGAGCCAGTTTAAGGCAATACGTGAATCCAGTTTCATACTGTCGTCTGAAAAGTTGTAATGCTTGATATGTTTGCCATCATAACGGTCTATCCCCTCCTGAGTCAGAAACCACATATAGCCCCGTTGGTCCTTTTGGATATGGTATATTTTTTGGTTATTCAAACCGTCCTCCAGACCTATATACTTATAAATCTGCCCTTTACTTACAGTACTACTTATGAGAAGAAGCACAAAAAACAAACATCTTCCCATTTTTACAAAACCATTCATGTCTTTCACAAATATTCAAAAATACCCTGCAAAAATATGAAAAAATTAATTAAAATACAAGATATAAATGTATTCATATTTCAATCAGTAATCATCATTAATTTTTCATATCCTCAGTTTTTAGTTTGTGGAAGAATATATCATAAATGAAAATGGGGAGAGAGTATTTTTCCTCCAATTAATTTGCATCTTTCAATATATTATCCGAATATTGCAGAGATGAAAAAGCACACTATGAATCCAGTTGATGAAAAAATCATAATAAAAAAGCTAAAGGCAGGAGACAACGAGGCATACAAGTATTTGTATGACTATCATTATGTTGCTCTCTGCAAACTTAGTTATTATATGCTGAAGGATAAAATACAAGCAGAAAGTATAGTCAGTGATGTTATTTTTCACTTATGGGAGATTAGGGAGAATCTGGAACTTGTTCCTCCTCTACGTAATTACTTAATTATAGCCGTACGTAATAAATGCCTGAATTATCTGGCTCTCAAACAACAAGAAGTGGAAATCCGTTTTTCTGTTATGGAACGGGCAGGAATCCAACTGCAAAATATCATCCCAGACAATCAGCAACCTCTAGGGACGCTAATAAAGAAAGAACTGGAACATAAAATTCAGGAAGTGATTCAAAAACTTCCCCCTGTCTGCAAGCAGGTATTTATGATGAGCCGCTTCCGAGAGATGAGCTACGAAGAAATTTCTCAGGAACTTGGCATCTCCGTCAATACGGTTAAATATCACATAAAGAACGCATTAGTAGTACTCAAGAAAGAATTTGGAACTTTTTTATGCATTTTTCTCGCTTTTTACCCTACCCTCTTATTCTAAAAAACTGTAGTATATATAAAGGCAATCATTATTTATGGATGAACAATCACTACATACAGACACAGTCCACGATTGGATTACCGGATATCTGACCAATAGCCTGACACCGGAAGAAATGCAATCATTTCAAGAATGGCTGAATGCCTCGGAAGAAAACAGAAAATATTTCTCCGATATACAGGAGGTATGGATAGCCGCCTCGAATGAGGCAGACGATGTTCATAGCTTCAACAAAGACAGAGCTTATCAACTATTCCTGAGACGAACCGGAGAAACTACCCAACAAGGTATCAATAAACGCAAGGCTTTCCAACTTCGCCCATGGATGTATGCTGCCGCGATGACTATCATTGTCTTTATTTGCGGAACGATTGCTTTCCAGACAGGAAAGAGTGTTATCCGCAAGCAGTTAACCCAAATTTCCATTGAAGCCCCATACGGCTCAAAAACCAAATTATATCTTCCGGACGGGACGCTGGTCTGGCTCAATGCCGGTTCGAAGATGAGTTATGCGCAAGACTTCGGTATCAACGAACGGGCACTGAATCTTACCGGAGAAGCTTATTTCGAAGTAACCAAGAATAAACATATTCCTTTTAAAGTACATACTGATGAACTGGACGTAAAGGTATTAGGAACCAAATTCAATTTCAGAAATTATCAGGATGATCTGGAAGCGAAAGTTTGTTTGCTCGAAGGTAAAGTGGCTCTCAGCACCCAACAAAAGGAAACGATACTTCACCCGGATCAGCAAGCCCTATTAGACAAGAAGACCGGAAAATTATTGATTTCAAGTACTAAAGCTGCTTACAGTGCCGAATGGACAAACGACCGTCTCTATTTCGACGAAGCGCTGCTCCCCGATATTGTGAAGGAACTAGAAAGAAGCTACAACATAAAAATCACTATTGCAGACGCTGCTCTAAACTCCGTCCGTTTCTATGGTAATTTCCGCAGAAGGGAACAGAGTATCCGGGAAATTATGGATGTACTATCATCTACCGATAAAATGACTTATATCATTGAGGGAAAAAATATTGTGATCACACTTCCTGAATGAGACTGAATGTTAAACCTTTGAAAACTTAAAAGAATATGAAAAGCAACTTTGAAAAAACATGATTTTACTCTCCCAGATAGAAATAAAAAAAGGTCAGGTTCCTTTCCAACCCCTGACCTCCTTTTAACTTTCTGTCTTAAAAGCCTCAGTGACTTTATCGATGAAAGCTTAGGCAAATATAAATAAAATCCTAAACTTCTCATCCTATTTATCAATTATTTATTCATTGACTTATGAAAACTAAGAAAAAGTTTTTTTTCATGGTCCTGCTCATGTTATGTCTTCATCTGAACTCATTTGCACAGCATATCAGTATGCAGTTGAAGAACGTGACTGTAAAACAGGCCATTGAAACCATACAGAAGCAAAATGGATATTCATTTACATTTGCGGCAAGCGATCTGAATACCCAGAAGATTATTACGGTAACAGCAAGGAACCTACCCATAGAGAAGGTAGTGGAACAGATTTTAATAGGACAAAATGTTAGTTATACAGTTCAAGGTAAAGACATCATTATAAAAAAGAAAAGTAACCAAGCCACACAACAGAAGAAAAAAAGTACAATCAGCGGAATCATCACAGACAATTACGGGGAACCGATCATCGGTGCCAATATCAAAGAAAAAAATGGTACAAATGGGACTATCTCCGATATTGACGGAAAGTTTCAGCTCACTGTCGACGAAGGTAGTAGCGTACAAATATCTTACTTGGGATATCTGACGCAGGAAGTGAATACCAGAAACAAAACGCATCTGGCTATCTCAATGAAAGAAGACGCGCAGGCGTTGGATGAAGTTGTCGTTGTAGGGTACGGAACGATGAAGAAAAGAGACCTGACCGGTGCCATTTCTTCTATCAAAATGGATGAAACTCCCGTGCAGACCTTCACGACGGTCAGCCATGCGTTAGCCGGAAAAGCAGCAGGTCTGCAAGTAGTGCAGACGAGTGCACAGGTAGGCGGCGGCAGTAGTTTCAATATACGTGGAGCAGCCTCTGTCGGCGCCGGGAACGATCCGCTTATCATCATTGACGGTTTTCCCGTTTCTTCCAGTTCTACGCTTGGTTCGGGCAATCGTTACGAAGCGGGGCAAACCGATAATATTCTCGAATCTATCAATCCGAATGACATTGAGTCGATAGAGGTTCTGAAAGACGCCAGCTCTACCGCTATCTACGGTGCAAGGGCCGGACACGGTGTGATTATCGTTACTACCAAACGGGGAAAAGAAGGAAAAGCAAGCGTCAACTACTCAGCCAATGTCTCTGTGCAAAGAATGAAAAACTCATTCAAGATGTTGAACGGGCAGGACTATATGTATCAGACCAACCGATATTATCACGAGCTATGGCTGAAAGAAAAAGGAGAAGGCATTTACGAGGATTATATGATTCCGAATGATGATGCGGCGGACTTTAAGCCCAGATACTCGAACGACCAGATACTCAACGCGCCGACAGTTCCTTGGTTTGACGAAATCACACGTACCGGACTTATGCACCAGCATAATGTTTCTATAAACGGCGGAACGGAAAAAACGAAATATATGGCTTCTATCAACTACCTCAACCACTCCGGTGTAGTGAAAAATAATGACATGGAGCGCTTCACTGCAAAAATAAATCTGGACCAGCAGATTTCCAAGTACGTAAAGGCCGGATTGTCTTTCAATATTAGCCGTAATAACTACGATAATGTACCTTTGGGAAACGGCGAGAATGAAAATTCCGGTATCATTACTGCTGCTGTTGCTTTCAACCCGACTGTTCCCGTCAGAGATGAAAAAGGAAATTATTCGACCAATCCTCAGATGCCTCAACTCCCGAACCCGGTGTCTCTCCTCGAAATTAATGATAAAACTGTAAAGGAACGATTGTTGGGTTCGGCTTATATAGAAGTGGAACCCATCAAGGGACTGAAACTAAAAGCCAATTTGGGTATCGACCGAAAATATCAGAAACGAAAAACTTATCTTCCGAAAACCACTCAATACGGGGCGGCAGTCAACGGTCAGGCATATTTAGCCCAGGAAGATAACAACGACTATTTAATGGATTTGACAGCCAATTATCAAAAAATATTTGGTGAACATAGTTTCAATGTTCTTTTCGGTTATTCCTATCAGAAGTTCAACACCGAAGGAATGAGTGCAGGTAATCAAGATTTTATCAATGATTCATTCCTGTACAATAATCTGGGAGCAGGAAACTATAGTCGACCGCCGGTAGGTTCGTACGCTTCGGTAAGCAGCTTGAGTTCTTACTTCGGACGTTTCAATTATTCGTGGAAAGAAAAATACCTGCTCACTGCCACCATTCGTGCCGACGGCGCCTCCAACTTTGCCAAAGGACATCAATGGGGTTATTTCCCTTCCGTATCCGCCGGCTGGCGCTTCTCCGAAGAAAAATTTATCAAGAGTTCTTCCTCTGACTTTCTTTCGAATGGTAAACTACGCTTAAGTTGGGGACAAACCGGTAATTATAATGTAGGCAACGGAGCTCTCGACTATTATGGAGCAGACCCGTGGTATGGCAGCCAATTCGGTGATTCACAGCACGTAGGTATCTATGTATCACAATTAGGTAACCCGAACCTGACATGGGAAACGACAACCGAATTTAATATCGGTCTGGACTTGGGATTTTTCAACAACCGGATTAACCTGACTGCCGAATATTTCCAGCGTACGATCTCCGATTTGCTGGTGAAGAACAAAACGATTCCCCATTATAATGAAGTGAAAACCATTGCAGCCAACATTGGTTCGACTCAAAGTAACGGTGTGGAACTGACTCTGAACACGCAAAATATACAGACTAAACAGTTTACATGGAGTACTGATTTAACTTTCTCAACGTATAACGACCGTTGGAAAGAACGAGATCCGAACTGGAAACCTGCTGCCTATCAGAAGGAACAAGACCCGATTCGCGGAGTCTTTGCCTATGTAGCCGACGGACTGTTACAACCTGGTGAGGAAGCCCCCGCCCACCAGCCGCAACTTCTTCCCGGACAAGTGAAACTCAAGAATATAAATGGAGATGATAAACTGAATGAGGAAGATATGGTCTTAATCGGACGCAATGACCCCAAATTCATTTTCGGTTTCAACAACAATTTTTCTTATAAGAATTTCGACCTTAATATATATATGTATGGACAGGTAGGTAAAATTGCCGGAGCAAACAGTTATTACGACGCCTGGGGATCTTACGGAAACCGCATCAAACTGGGACAGAATGTACCTGTCTCTTTCAAGGATGCCTGGAGTTCGGACAACCAGACAAGTACACGCCCCAGCTTCATCGAGTCGGCTTATGGTACCGGTGATCTGTTTCTCCAGAAAATTTCATTCCTGCGTATCAGAAATATCACATTAGGCTACACCGTGCCAATCAGTAAAAGTATCTGTAACCGACTGCGAGTGTATGCTGACATCAACAATCCATGTGTATGGACCAACTGGAAAGGCCAAGATCCGGAAACGGACAGTAACACGAATGCATATCCCAACGTCACTAGTTTTAGTATCGGAGTAGATATTTCATTCTAAATAAACCTAAAAAGAATTGAACATGAAAAGAATTACAAAACTTATATATCTTGCTCTCGGAAGCTGCCTCATCGCAGGACTAAACGCTTCGTGTGAACTCGTCTCCGAGAACTATGGTGATATCAACACCAGTATCTTCCCCAAAACGGCAGAAGACGCTGACGCTATCACAACGTCTGCCGCATACGCCACCTTTAAAAATAGTGGCTATGGAGGTCTGTTCAATATAGCAACAGGCATACAAATCGTCAGCGACGAAGCAGGCGATTACGGAATGTGCAACTGGGGTTGGGACCACATCAACTATGCCAACTGGAACACCCTCAAGATATCCGGTTCCGGTAGCTGGCTGACTGTTGAGAGCTACGCCTATGTAAACGATATCAGTAAAATGACTCTGACTATCGACCGGTTGAACGATATTGAAATGGACGATGCCCTCAAACAGCAATACATCGCCGAACTTCGTATGGGCAGGGGGTGGCTGGCATACCTTCTCTATGATTTCTACGGTCCAATCCCCATTGCCGACCTGGAAACACTCAAGAATCCTATGGCTGAGAAAATTCTCCCCCGACTCAGCGAGGAAGAAATGCAGACATATATCGAGACTGAACTTACAGAAGCAAGCAAAGTACTGCCTGCCAACTACAAAAAGGGAGATAAGAACTATGGTCGTTTTACAGCCGGATTGGCACATACTGTTTTGCTAAAACTCTATATGCTGACCAAGCAATGGGACAAGGCGGAAGCAGAGGGACGCGAACTGATGAAACCTGAATATGGTTTCGAACTTGTGCCCGAATACAAAGATATATTCACGCTGGCAAATGAGAAGAACCCGGAAATTATCTGGGCTTGCCAATGTGCCAAAGGATACCAGGAACATAAATGGCAACCTCATGTATTACCCAACGACTATAATTTCACTTCTTATCTGGATAAAATGACCAAATGGAACGGATATAAAATCTCATGGGATTTTATGCAGACCTTTGATCCGGCAGACAGACGTTTGCTGACGATTGCATACGAATATACCAGTAAAGACGGAGTGGTACATAATGAAAAGAATGACAGACCGGATCCTTCCGCTCAATTATATTTAGGAGCAGTTCCATTGAAATATGAATTTGATCCGGATTGTACGGGAGAAGATTCACAAATAGACTGGATTATCTACCGGTATGCCGATGTGCTCACTTTGACAGCAGAGGCTATTGTACGCAACAAGAATGCCGTAACGCAGGAAGCTGTTGATTTGCTTAATGAAGTGCGTACCCGCTCGCTTCCGGGCAAAGGATACAGCCTGCAAGATTTGAACAGTGTGGACAAATTTCTGAAAGCTGTATTGGACGAAAGAGGTTGGGAGTTATATTTCGAAGGAAACCGCCGCCAAGACCTGATCCGCTATGGATTATTTGTGGAAGCTATCAAGAAGAAGGCTCAATCAATGGGTAAACAAACGCTTGTGGATGAAGACCGTTACCGCTTCCCTATTCCACAAGATATTATTGACGAAGGTCAGGGAATAATCAAACAGAACCCCGGTTATTAATCACTGAAAAGAAAAAAACATGAAAAAGTTAATTTATAGCATCATCGGACTACTAATGTTCGCCGGTTGCGAAGATGATTATAAGACCGACATCACAATTCCAATGTCGGGCATATATCTGAGTTCTCCCGCCGAAGGAGCAACTATGGACTTAAATGATGAAAGTAAAGATTCATACGAGTTTACTTGGGATAAGGCTTCGGAACAAGGTTCCGTACTGATATTCAGCACTACCAAGGACCTTGTGAAACAAGTTACCGTAGAAGCAGGGACAGGAAAAAATTGCAATATATCAGCACTGGTTATCAACCAATTACTTTCCAAGTTAGATATTAAATCCGGAAATGAAAGACTCATTTACTGGACTGTAAAAGATAAAAATAACCAGACTGCCGCCGCATCAGAAGTTCGTACGCTACAAGCCAGACGAATGAAAAGTATCTTGCTTGCTCCTGAAGATATGTCGACAGCCACTTTGTTGGCAGACGCTACACAAACCAAAATAAAATTTGAATGGGATGCTTCAGGAATCGGTAATGATACAGAGTGTACGGTACTTCTTTCTTTAGATCCGGAAATGGACAACTTCGTAGAACTGCCGACCAAAGGAACAGGAAATATATCGATCACCCACGAAGAAATGGAACAGACAATCGAAAAACTGTCTATCAAGCGTTACCGGACCAATACTATTTATTGGAATGTACGTAACAATGCAGATCAGTCACTTATTTCGCGTGTCGCCAACACATTATACACAAACGACATGATGCGTTTGGTTGACAAACGTGGAGATGAGACGATCACTTATCCCGTAGTCCGCGTGACATTCTCCGACGGAACTTCGCAAGTGTGGACAGCCCAAAATCTGAATACTACCAAATACCCGGATGGAACGGAAATCGAAGCCGAATATTACAGATATGCTCCCGAATCCCTTGGAGAAGACTGGATCAAAGCAATCGGTACCTATTACAGTTTTGTGATTCGCGACCGGATTATCCCGAAAGGCTGGAGAATACCGACCGAAGCGGAATGGAATTATTTATTCTCTGAAGCCGGAAAGAATGGCGGGTATAATGTTCTTAAAGATCCTGTCTATTATTATAAAGATCCTACCGGTCAGGAACATTTGAATGAATGGGGACTGAGCTTTACTTCAGCAGGTACATGGAACTTGGATAGGAACGCAATCGAACTGGCTCAGGAAAAATTCTACTTTATGGCCGCCGACTTGGGCGATCCTGCAACCTGGAACGATCCCTGGCGAGCTTTAATCCATGACAACAGCGAAACATTATGGGTATCCTGGGCTAAAGGAACCGTCATGCGCTATATCTATGCAGAATAACTAATAAAACATGAATCATTATGAAAAGATATTACTTTCAAATATTACTGGCGTGTTGTCTGACGCTATTTGCCGGATGTTCCGATTCCGATTCGGAATCCGGTCAGAACGGCATACCCAAAGGTTCAAAAGCTATTGACCTGCAACAAGACAGAAGTGGTCTGCTACGTAATCCCTGCATGGGTTGGGGACTTTATGACGATGCAGTCGGCAATGTAGCCAACGCAGAAGAGTATTGGGCTGCACAAGATGAAGCTGCACGTAACTATGCATCTTTCTTCTATATACGCTGGCGTTGGTCGGAAATGGAACCGGAGGAAGGAAAATATGCCTGGATCTACGACGAGAACTATAAAAAGCTGATTCAAGGAGCGCTCGACCGGGGATTGAAGTTATGTTTCCGTATCTATGACAACGGACAGGACAACATCCGCCAAGGTACTCCCGAATATGTCCGTGCCGCAGGTGCCCAAGGATATGAAGTCGAAGGACAAAATAACGCCAAACTATGGACTCCTTATGCCGACGACCCTATCTTTCAGCAGAAATATGAAAAGTTTGTCGCAGCATTCGCCAAAGAGTATGATAACCCGGATATCGTAGATTTTATCGACGGGCACTCTTTAGGCTGGTGGGGCGAAGGCTCACATATCAAGTACCTGAATTCTGACAAGAAGAAAGAGACTTTCGACTGGTTTACAACGATGTATTCCAAGAACTTCAAGAATATCATTCTGGTATTACCTTATAATAGCGAAATCGGATTCAATACGGAAAAAGAAATCGCTATCGACCAAAAAGGGTATGGATTGCGCAGAGACGGTCTGGGAAGTATGTGGTTTACTGAAAATGACGAGAAAGTAGCGAACGAGATGTATGGAAAAGTTTTAATGGTGGGCGAATGTGCTTACTGGGGAGGATATACGGCTGCTTACGAACCTTTCAAAAATGACACAAAATATTCCTTCAAATCATGGAAGGATGTATATAATCAGAGTTTCGACCATGCCCAGACTTATCATTTCAATACACTCGACCTAAGGACGATTACCGAAACAAAGGGCTGGACGGGACTGGCACCGGAACTTGTCCGCAAATTTGTTCTGAACGGCGGATACAGAGTATATCCTACTTATGTAATCATGCCTTATGAAGCCTCAGCAGGCCAAACCGTATCTATCTCCCACTCATGGAGAAACACCGGATATGGTTACTTGCCGAATAACATGAAGAATTGGAACTATAAGTACAAACCGGCCTTTGCCTTGTTCGACGAGAGCGGCAAACTGGTAAAATCATGGATTGACGAGGATGCCGAACCTTCGCAATGGTTGTCTAACCAACGGAGAAACTATACTTACGAGGTTTCCCTCGACGGTATTTCCAGAGGCAATTACCAATGGGCGGTAGCTATTGTCGACAAGACCAAAGATAACCAACCGGGTATCAATATCGGTATCAAAGATAAGGAGAAGAAGGATGGATGGACGTTTATCAGTGAGATGACAATTAAATAAATGAACCGATAAAGCATGAAACATATACATTTATATCTATTTGCACTTATCTCCGTGATCCTTACAAGCTGCTCACACGCCTGTCAAAAGGTAGAGTTGCAGGAAGACACCGTATCATTGCTTCGCAACCCTTGTATGGGTTGGGGAGTATATGATGACGCTAATGATGAAGTACAAAACGCGAATATTTACTGGGCTGCCCAAGACGAGGCAGCCCGTCAATACGCTTCTTTCTTTTATGTACGTTGGAGGTGGTCGGACATGGAACCGGAAGAAGGCAAATACGCCTGGCTGTATGATGAAAATTACAAAAAACTGATACAGGGTGCCTTAGACCGTGGATTGAAACTCTGTTTCCGTATTTACAACAACGGACAGGATAACCTGCGTACCGGAACTCCTGACTACGTACGCCGTGCCGGAGCAAAAGGATATACCGTAAAAGGATTGAAAGGTGATCTTTGGACACCTTATCCGGATGATCCGATTTTTCAGGAAAAACTGGAAAAGTTTGTCGAAGCCTTTGCCAAGGAATATGATAATCCGGATATTGTAGACTTTGTAGACGGATATAGTCTTGGTTGGTGGGGAGAATGTCACCATGTGATCCTGCAAGACCAAAACAAATTCGAGCAAGTGTTCGACTGGTTCACAACCCTCTATTCCACTCACTTCAAAAATGTGCTTCTTACGCTCCCCTTCGGCAGCCAAATCGGTTTCGACACCGAAAAACGAATTGCAATTGACGGAAAAGGATATGGCATGAGACGAGACGGATTGGGAAGCATGTGGTTCAGTGATGAAGAAAGGAGGATCGTCGCGGATATGTATGGAAAGACACTTCTTGTCGGAGAATCCTGTTACTGGGGATGTTCCACCGATGATTGCACTCCATTCACCTCGGATACACGTTATCGGATGAATACATGGAGAGATGTATACAAACAGACCTTCCAACACGCCATTGAAGGACATTTCAATACGTTGGATTTAAGAGAGCTCCCCGAAACAAAAGGGTGGACCGAACGGGCAAATGACCTGGTAGAAAAGTTTATTATCCAAGGAGGATACCGGATATATCCATGCAGCGTATCATTGCCAGTCCGTGCCAAAGCCAAATCGACAGTCCTCATTTCACACGAATGGAAAAATACAGGAAATGGTTATCTACCTAACAATATACCCAACTGGAATTATAAATATAAACCGGCTTTTGCATTGTTTGACCTACAAGGGAATCTAGTGCAAACATGGGTAGACGACAACGCAGAACCTTCGGACTGGTTGCATAACACAGTGCATTCTTATACTTATCCGGTTACTTTCACGGATATTCCGAAAGGTACTTATCAATGGGCTATAGCTATCATCGACCAAACAAAAGACCAACAGCCGGGAATTAAACTGGCAATCAAAGACAAGCAAGAAAAAAAAGGCTGGTTTCTACTTAATGAGATCGTTATTCAATAAAAAACAATTATATGAAAAATTACAAATTTTCTAAAGAAATAAAGGGATTATTCTCACCACAGTGAGAATAAATTCTTATCGCTATGAGAAAAAGTTCTCACCATAATGAGAATTTTTTCTCATCACGGTGAGAATACTTTGAGAATTATTTCATCTTATAAACCAATGTTCCTCCCTTGACAATATCTTCATGAGAGATAGTATTCTTCGTATAAGGTTCACCATTCAAAGTAATGCTATCCACATACTTATGCTCTTTCGACAGGTTCTCTGCGATAATAGTAAAAGTCTTGCCACCAGCCAAATGCAATACCATTTCAGGCAACTGGGGCGCCCCGAATACATACTCGCCACTCACCGGATTCACCGGATAAAATCCCATTGCACTCAACATATACCATGCAGACATCTGACCACAATCGTCATTTCCGCAAAGTCCGTCAGGTTTGTTTCGGTATTGAGTATCGAAAATCTCACGGATTAACTCTTGTGTACGCTCCGGACGACCGGCTAATGCATATAAATAAGTTACGTGATGACTCGGTTCGTTGCCGTGAGCATATTGTCCGATCAATCCTGTTACATCAGCCAGACCTTCACCTTCCAAAGTAACGGTAAACAAAGAATCCAATTTATTCAGGAAAGGTTTTTCACCACCAAAGAGCCGGATTAATCCCGGGACGTCATGTTGCACGTGCCAGGTATATTGCCATGCATTTCCCTCCGTATAATCTCCCCCTATACTTTCCGAATGTCCCAAAGCACTCGGATTAAACGGAGCCTTCCATGTTCCATCTGCTTTGCGCGGACGCATAAACTGGCTTTCAGTATCAAAGAGGTTCTTATAATAATCGGCACGTTTTGCAAAGTACGCCGCATCTTCTTCTTTTCCCATACGGCGTGCCATGTCGGCAGCAGCATAATCGTCATATACCGACTCTAATGTGGAAGACACCGATTCGGCTTTTATCAGGTCGGTCGGGAAATAGCCGTATTTCGTATATACTTCCCAGTTTGACTTCAACGGATGTGAAACAGTCTGCGTCTTCTTTATAATATTGAAAGCACGCTCCGCGTCAAAGCCACGGAATCCCTTACGATAGGCCTCGGCAATCACAGAAACCCCATGATTACCTATCATACAGTAGTTCTCCTTTCCCCATAATGCCCAGATAGGCAGGAATCCCTGCACTTCACCTTGTTCTATCAACGAATTAACAAAACCGTCGACACGTTCGGGAATTATCAATGTATAGAAAGGATGAGCGGCACGATAAGTATCCCACAAAGAGAACGTAGAATAAAAAGTCCCCGTTCCCGCTTTCACAACGGAGTCGGCAGCGTTACGATACATACCATCGACATCCGAAATCTCATTCGGTTGAATCAAAGCATGATAGAAACTGGTATAGAAGTTTGTCTTTTCATCATCGGTACCCTCTATTTCGATACGGCTCAGATAACTATTCCATTCATTATGCGCAGCGTCTCTCACTCCGTCAAAGTCCCAGGCAGGAATTTCCGCTTCCAAGTTCTTCTTGGCTCCGGCTACGCTCGTAGTGGAAAGGGCCACTTTCATCATCAACTCGTCTCCCGGCTGTATGTCGAAAGTAGCAACAATGCGTTTCCCTTTCTCCGTCTCTCCCATCGGAAGGTAAAGCGAGTCTGCAACAGGACGATTAAATTTTATCACAAAGAAATAATCCTGATTCACCCATACGGCATTATTGACATGTCCGGTCAGCGTTTGGGCGTCTTCCCAATTCACCTCACAACTCTTCACGTGTGAATGATATTGTTCTTCCCTCCAGGCAGGACCATGCTGAAGATCTATCAGCAGAGAAGCGGAGTCTGCTTTGTTGTAGGTATATCGATGCAGGGCAGCATGGATAGAAGCCGTCAGTTCCGCTTTCACCTGCGGATCGGAAAGTTCCACAGTATAGTAACCCGGCGCAGCCGCTTCTTTATCTTTCGGGAAATGACTGCGATAAGCGTCCCAGGCACGGGTACGTGTACCGGTAACAGGCATTACCAGAATATCACCCAAGTCCATACATCCTGTTCCATTCAGATGCGTCTGCGTGAATCCCCAAATCAGAGAATCCTGATAGGTATACTCGGAACAATAGCGCCAGCCGACTGCACCCGTCACAGGGCTGCTCTGGATCATTCCGAAAGGATAACAAGCCCCCGGAAAGGTATGCCCATTATCGGCCGCACCGATGAATGTATTAACGTATCGGGTATAATCTTTTGTTTCCGCTTTTTCTGTCGGAGAACAGGAAGAATAGAAAAATAAACCTGCCAAAGCAGCAGCCATAAGAGGGATTCTTCTTTTCATAGTAAATATAATGTTAAATTAATGTCGCATAATGACAGCGACAAAGATAAAAAAAATCCCTCTCATGACATCCGTACGATTCGTTTATTTCCAAAGGCAATCTATCGTTCCACTGTGATAAAACAAAAAATCTTGCGACTTATTGGATAAATACAACTCAATTATTTATCTTTGTTAGCTTAATAATAAGCTGGCTCAAAAAAACAATAAGCATAATGAAAGATTTCTTGAAATTTACACTTGCAACAGTAACCGGTATTATCCTGTCAAGTATCGTATTATTTATTGTCAGCATGGTGACCTTGTTCGGTATCATGTCTGCTTCGGATACGGAGACAATAGTAAAAAAGAATTCGGTAATGATGCTCGATCTGAACGGAACGTTGGTCGAACGCACGCAAGAGAATCCATTGGACATTCTATCACAATTATTCAGTGACGATTCCAATATATACGGTCTGGACGATATCCTCTCTTCTATCAAAAAAGCAAAAGAGAATGAAAATATTAAAGGAATTTACTTGCAGGCCTCTTCATTGGGAACGTCATACGCTTCTTTACAGGAGATCCGTAATGCACTACTTGATTTCAAGGAAAGCGGAAAGTTTATCATTGCTTATGGAGACTCTTACACCCAGGGACTTTATTATCTTTCCAGCGTAGCCGACAAAGTGCTGCTCAATCCTAAAGGGATGATAGAGTGGCGTGGCATTGCCGCAGCTCCTGTCTTCTACAAAGATTTGCTGCAAAAAATTGGTGTAGAAATGCAAATCTTCAAGGTAGGAACATACAAATCGGCAGTGGAACCGTTTATTTCTACCGAGATGAGCCCCGCCAACCGAGAACAAGTGACTGCTTATATCAATTCTATTTGGAGACAAGTGACTGAAGGTGTATCCAATTCACGCTATATCCCGGTGGATTCATTGAATGCCTATGCCGACCGTATGCTAATGTTCTATCCGGCAGAGGAAAGTGTAAAATGCGGATTGGCTGATACGCTGATTTATCGAAATGATGTGCGTAACTATCTAAAAGAGCTGGTAGAAATAGGCAAGGACGATCAATTGCCTATGCTTGGCTTGAGCGATATGGTCAATGTGAGGAAAAATGTACCGAAGGATAAGAGTGGCAATATCGTAGCTGTTTATTATGCTTCCGGAGAAATTACCGATTATGCCGGTTCATCTGCTTCTGATGAAGGTATAGTAGGTTCCAAAGTGAGCCGCGACCTTCGCAAACTGAAAGACAATGATGATGTGAAGGCAGTCGTGCTTCGAGTTAACTCTCCGGGCGGAAGCGCTTTTGCTTCCGAACAAATCTGGCACGCCGTAAAGGAGCTGAAAACTAAAAAGCCGGTTATTGTCTCCATGAGCGATTATGCCGCTTCAGGTGGTTACTACATCTCATGTGCGGCTGATACGATTGTGGCGGAACCAACAACATTGACCGGTTCTATCGGTATTTTCGGTATGGTACCGAATGTAAAAGGGCTGACAGACAAAATCGGTTTGACTTACGATGTAGTAAAAACAAATAAATATTCGGATTTCGGAAATATCATGCGTCCTTTCAATGAAGGAGAAAAAGCATTGCTGCAAATGACGATAACCGAAGGATACAATACATTTATCGGCCGTTGCGCCGAAGGACGCCACATGACTAAAGAAGCTATCGAGAAGATCGCCGAAGGTCGTGTGTGGACCGGTGAAGCCGCCAAGGAACTGGGTCTGGTGGACGAGCTTGGAGGTATTGACAAAGCATTGGATATCGCCGTAGCCAAAGCGGATATTGAAAATTATACTGTTATCTCCTATCCGGCGAAACAGGATTTTTTCTCCTCTCTGTTTGAAACTAAACCGACAAATTACGTAGAAGCACAATTGCTGAAAAGCAAATTGGGCGAATACTACCGTCAGTTTGATCTGTTGAAGAATCTGCAAGAAAAATCCATGATTCAGGCACGTGTCCCATTTGAACTGAATATAAAATAACCTGTACTGCATGGACGAACACTTTATCAAGATACACAAGTGGCTATACCCTGTCTCATGGATATACGGAGCAGTGGTAGTGATGAGAAACAAGCTCTTTGACTGGGGAATCTTCCGGTCGAAGAGTTTCGATGTTCCCGTTATTTGTGTCGGCAACCTTGCCGTAGGAGGTACAGGCAAAACCCCGCACACTGAATATCTGATAAAGTTACTTCATGATAAATATCAGGTGGCCGTCCTCAGCCGGGGGTACAAACGACGTACTAAAGGCTATGTGCTCGCCACTCCCCAATGTACGGCAAAAACAATTGGAGATGAACCTTACCAGATGTATACAAAGTTCTCTTCCGTCACACTGGCTGTTGACGAAAAACGTTGCCACGGAATAGAAAAGCTACTCAAACTGAAAGAGCCTTTGACAGACGTTATCCTGCTCGACGATGCCTTCCAGCACCGTCACGTAAAAGCGGGATTAAACATTCTGCTGACTGATTATCACCGTCTTTTCTGCGATGACACCTTACTTCCGGCCGGACGTTTACGCGAGCCCGTCAGCGGGAAGAACCGGGCGCAGATTGTCATTGTCACTAAATGTCCGCAGGATATCAAACCGATTGATTATAACATTATCACGAAACGGCTGAACCTTTATCCGTATCAGCGGCTATTCTTCTCGTCGTTCCGGTATGGTAACTTGCAACCCGTATTTTCGAACGAGGGCGGCATTGCGTTATCTTTACTGACTGATACTGATATCCTGTTAATCACAGGTATTGCCTCTCCTGCCCCTATCCTCGAAAGACTGGGAGATTGTACGAAGCAAATAGACTTGCTTTCATTCGGCGATCACCATGACTTCACCCATAAGGATATGCAACAGATAAGGGAACGATTCAACAAGTTAAAAGGTAAACGGCGGTTGATTATCACTACCGAGAAAGACGCCACACGCCTGATCAATCATCCGGGCTTGGATGCGGAATTAAAACCGTTCATCTATGCTCTGCCTATTGAAATAGAAATATTACAGAACCAACAAGATAAATTTAACCAACATATTATTGACTATGTTAGAGAAAATACAAGAAACCGCAGCTTATCTGAAAGGTAAGATGCATACCAGTCCGGAAACTGCCATTATACTAGGCACCGGACTTGGCAGTTTGGCAAACGAAATCACCGAGAAGTATGAAATAAAGTATTCGGATATTCCTAACTTCCCGATATCTACCGTCGAAGGTCATAGCGGCAAGCTGATTTTCGGTAAATTGGGCAATAAGGATATTATGGCAATGCAAGGCCGTTTTCACTATTATGAGGGTTATTCAATGAAAGAGGTTACTTTCCCCGTACGTGTGATGCGTGAACTGGGTATCAAAACCTTGTTTGTATCCAATGCCAGTGGCGGGACGAATGCAGATTTTGAAATCGGTGACCTGATGATTATCACTGACCATATCAACTACTTCCCCGAACATCCGCTACGCGGAAAGAATATCCCTTACGGTCCCCGTTTTCCGGATATGAGTGAAGCATATAGCAAAGAACTGATCCGCAAGGCGGACGAAATTGCCGAAGAAAAAGGCATCAAGGTTCAGCACGGAGTTTACATCGGTACACAAGGCCCTACTTTCGAAACTCCGGCTGAATATAAATTATTCCATATTCTAGGTGCCGATGCCGTAGGTATGTCTACCGTTCCCGAAGTGATTGTTGCCAATCATTGCGGAATTAAGGTATTCGGTATTTCTGTTATCACAGATTTAGGAGTAGAGGGAAAGATCGTGGAAGTAACGCACGAAGAAGTCCAGAAAGCAGCCGATGCCGCCCAACCGAAAATGACAACTATCATGCGTGAACTTATCAACCGTGCCTAAACATTAAAATCGATTTATGAGAACTGAAATAGCTACTCTTGGTGAGTTCGGTCTGATTGACCACCTCACCGAGGGAATTAAATTAGAAAACGAATCCAGTAAATACGGAGTAGGTGACGACGCTGCTGTCCTCTCTTACCCTTCAGAGAAGCAAGTATTGGTGACTACCGACTTACTAATGGAGGGTGTACATTTCGACCTGACTTATGTCCCCTTGAAACATCTGGGATACAAAGCTGCCGTAGTCAACTTTTCCGACATTTATGCCATGAACGGTACTCCCCGGCAGATCACGGTTTCTATCGCCCTTTCCAAACGGTTCAGCGTAGAGGACATGGATGATCTTTATGCCGGTATCCGTCTGGCCTGCCAACAATATAATGTTGATATCGTAGGAGGTGATACGACTTCTTCCCTTACAGGACTTGCTATCAGCATTACTTGTATCGGCGACGCAGACAAAGATAAAGTGGTCTACCGCAATGGAGCCAAAGAAACCGACCTGATTTGTGTCAGCGGGGATCTAGGTGCCGCCTATATGGGGCTACAACTTCTTGAACGTGAAAAGGTTGTACTGAAAGGCGAAAAAGATGTCCAACCGGATTTCTCCGGCAAGGAGTATCTACTGGAACGCCAACTTAAGCCGGAAGCCCGTAAAGATATCATTGAGAAACTTGCTGCCGCCAATATCATCCCGACTTCAATGATGGACATCTCCGATGGCTTATCATCCGAATTAATGCATATCTGCAAACAGAGTAATACCGGCTGTCGCGTATACGAGGAGCACATCCCCATTGATTACCAGACTGCTGTCATGGCCGAAGAGTTTAACATGAACCTAACAACTTGTGCCATGAACGGAGGCGAAGACTACGAGCTTCTTTTCACCGTACCTATCGCCGACCACGAAAAAGTTTCGCAAATGGAGGGTATCCGCCTCATCGGACATATCACCAAACCAGAACTTGGCTGTGCCTTGATAACCCGTGACGGACAAGAGTTCGAACTGAAAGCCCAAGGTTGGAATCCGCTAAAGGAGGATAAATAGAATATTCCGGTTAACAGCAAAAATATTTTCAATTCATATAACAGATGAAACTGTTCCACACCATACAAATTCTTAAGGTAGTGTTCTTGTTCTTTTCGATATAAAATGGAATTGTTAGTACTTGTCCCATCCATTTTAAAATGAGCCACTGTTAAATCAACATATTGGGATCTTATATTATGAAGTACAACACAGTCGAAAAAAAATTTCCAATCCGAACATAATTTATAATCAGTTGAATATAAGCCAAACTCTCTAAACAAAGAAACTTGTATAAGACAAGCTTGATGATGAAAGGTATTATCAAACATATCCATAAGCCCCGGCTTCTGCACAGTAACACCAACAGACTTAACTCTGAATTTAGGATATATTCTTATGATATTTCCACGTAGAATACGAACTCCAGACTTTAATGTATCTGCCATTTGTTGCAGGATCATTGTAGATGAAAACACATCCCCCGCATTCATAAAATTTATCCACTCTCCATTAGCTTTCTGTATTCCTTTATTCATTGCATCATAAATCCCTTTATCAGGTTCACTTTGCCAGTAAGTTATTTTGTCATCATACCTTTTTATAATATCAATAGTTCCATCTGTACTACCTCCATCAATTATGATGTATTCAATATTAGAATACATTTGATTTAATACAGAAATAATAGTTTGCTCAATTGTCGATACAGCATTATACGAAACTGTAACAACAGATATCAATGGATTATTCATTTTGACACAAAAAAGTTAAATATTGATTTGTATATATTTACTCCAAAAAGTATCAAATTCCCATTTTTCAAAAGCATGGCATCCGAATGGTAATTTCTTCCCATTCAAATTATACAAATAAGATGGATTCATTTCGAATGAGAAATAAGAAGCCTCTTCACATGACGGTAAATTCACTTTTACTCTCCATGCCTGCATCGCCCATGTACTAAAATAAAAGTCTTCATTCACTCTACCAGATTTAATAAAATAGTTCAATGTATTTCTATACCCAAACGATTTAAGAATAATTTTACAGAAAATAAGAAATAACAAATAGATTTTTCCACAACTATCACTTGTCCTTTCTATTGAATACATTTTCCACAAATATCTTGGAGTTAAATAAGGAAGCCATTTCCACCTTTCAAGCAATTTTATGCAATACCTTATTCTACGTAAAGAAAATCCACCATTTCCGACGTTCAACATTTCTTTAGTATACAAAGAATTTGGTTCTTTAGAAGATATATCCTTAAAAAAGGGACTGCCAATATAATCATATCCTTTCTCACACCACATTTTCAATTCATCACGGAAAACCCATGCGTCTAACTGATATATTAGCATGTAATCATAATTATAAAATGCCGAATAAAAATCAATATTATAGCACAGTTTATTGTAGCCTGCTACGGAAGTAAAGAAATGACGTTCAAAACATTTAACAGTAATTTTTTTAGAATATTCTTTAGCTATCCTTATATAGACAGTCAAGTCCAATTCCTCATAAGTTATTAGGCATAAATCAAAACTCTTAAGAACTTTAATACATTGTCTAAAAGAAGCCACCTCTGTTACTTTAGGAGCGGATTTATATACAGGAATAACAACAATGCAACTTTTCATTTCTTTATCAAGTCTCTAATAAACATAATCCCCTTTTCACCAACTATACTTTTTATCCCCTCTTTAATCAGATTTTTCATAGAGTCTATCATACCTTTATCTGCCATTATCCTCAAGGCATCATTTTCATCAATATCCCGAGTAAAAACCTCAAAAACACAAGATTTATTAATAACCGGATTGACAAAAACGTCCATATTTGCCAAAAAAGTCTCCTTAGTGTTTGCTGTAAGATAATCCATGCCTAAATTACAAGCATAATCACGAACAAGTGTTGGTGACTGATTTCCATAATGTCCAGCTGCTGCAATATACTGATTTACAGCTTCTTCAAATATATGACCGGGATTCATATGATGAGTAAACTCACACCCCTTACCGTTATTCACTAAAAGAATACGTAAATTATTCCCCAAATGTCTATTTCCTAGCGCATTCATATCATAAAAGAAAGCCAAATCACCTATAACACAAAAATGAAGCTTGTCCGGATTAACCACGGATGCTCCTAATAAAGCCGATAATG
>OGGD01000445.1_pt1 | contig 31259 bp, 27 predicted proteins | sample 1571091 | NCBI WGS metagenome assembly OGGD01 (sample SAMEA2582073, study PRJEB24529) | metagenome | biome: Human gut stool | place: China | collected 2011
GGATATGAACTGCACCCCATTTGTTAGACAGTATGATATACTATCTAACAGATGAGGTGATTTATTATGTCAAGAAGAAAACCGAACAAACGATATACGCCGGAATTCAAGAAAATGGTTGTAGAAACCATGAAAAAAGAACATCTGAGTATCTATGCAACGATGCAGGAATTCGGAATTAACGACCATAAAATTATAGAGCGTTGGGAGCGCATTTATTTGGAGGAAGGGCCGGAAGGGTTAGCCGTCGAACGGCGCGGCCGCGGAAGCACTGGTCGGCCAAAGAAATTGCCAAAGGATGTAGAAGAAGATCTGCTGGCCGAAGTGCAGCGACTGCGTGCGGAGAACGATTACCTAAAAAACTTGCAAGCCTTGGTTTTGGAAGACGAGCGACGCCAGCGCAGAAAACGCAGGTAGTTCAAAAGCTGAGGCAAAGACATTCTCTGGATATTCTTCTCTCAATGCCAGCCAGCGCAAAATCAAACAGATTTATCTTGTTACAGCCACAACCATTGCACTGGCCTGCACGCTGGCCATGCCTGCTTTTGCGGCCAATGACCCGCTGGCCACCATCAATGCCCTTAGCGATTTTGTGTTCAGCGCCATCAAGGCAATCGGGGCGATTCTGCTGGGGTTTGGTATCGTGCAGATTGGACTTGCCCTGAAAGGCCACGATGCCAGCCAGCGTGCGCAGGGTTTTATGACCTTTTTCGGCGGCGTGGTGATTTACTTTGCAAAGGATATTCTGGATATGATTCTGAAATGAAAAATACTTGATTTTCTCCAGCGTATCTGATATTATTGGATATGGTGGTGAAAATATGATAAAAACTACTGCGATGTTGTTGCAAGAATTGCAAAGCTACAGAAATCCGCGCGATAAGCTGGCCCGCATGGTGCAGAACAAAGAATGCATTCCGATTATCCAAGGACTGTACGAAACAGATTCCTCTACACCCGGATATAGGCTTGCAAACTGTATCTGCACCCCGTCGTACCTGTCCTTTGAATTTGCACTGTCGTATCATGGCCTTATTCCGGAAGCAGTGTACAACTTTACTTCGGCCACTTTTGAGAAGAAAAAGAAAAAAATTTATAAAACTCCTTTTGGTATATTTACCTATCGGGATGTTCCATCTGCTGTATATCCTTATGGTATTACTTGTTTCACAGAGCAGGGGTACGCAATTCAGATTGCAAGCCCGGAAAAGGCGTTGTGTGACGAACTCTACATCCAATCACCTGTAGCAAGTCAAGGCGAACTAAGGGAATTGATGTTTGATGGATTGCGCATAGATTGGGATGCTTTTTGCAAACTCAGCGTGGAGGACGTCGCTTTCCTCAGCGGGAAGTACCATTGCACTAATATTCAGAAATTACAAAAGATTATGGAGAAAATCGCATGAACACAGTAATAGAACAAATGCTGCGCAAATATGACAGCAAAAATATCTATGACCAGAAAAATGCTATGAAAGAGGTCATGCAGGAAATCGTTCTGTATGGGTTGAGCCGTGCTGGGTTCTTCAGGGAAGCTGCATTCTACGGCGGAACAGCACTGCGTATTTTTTATGGGCTTGACCGTTTTTCAGAAGATTTGGATTTTTCACTTATGACAAGTAATCCGAGCTTTGATTTGAAAGCTTATTTTCCCGAACTTGAGAAAACCGTTCGCTCTTTCGGATTAAATGTTGTCATTTCTGAGAAAGAGAAAAACAAAGAATCCGCCATTCGTTCTGCATTCTTAAAGGGAAACACCAAAGAGCATTTCTTGCTTTTTTACGCGGATGAAGTAACGGCAAACAGTATCACCAAAAACGAGGCTCTTAAAATCAAATTTGAAATTGATACCATGCCGCCAGCATTTGCAACATTTGAGAGGCGGTTCTGTCTTGCGCCAATGCCGTATGAAATAAATCTCTATGATGAACCATCTCTTTTTGCAGGGAAAATTCATGCAGTACTATGCCGTGCATGGCAGAACCGCATAAAAGGGCGCGATCTCTATGATTATGTGTTTTATCTCTCTAAAGGAGCTACCGTCAACCAGAAACATTTACAGGCTCGCCTGATGCAAAGTGGTGTTATTACAGAAAATGATGCTTTTGACATCTCGGTAATTCGCTCTATGCTATGCGACCGCTTTGCTTCCATAGACTATAATCAAGCAAAGCAGGATGTGATTCCATTTATACGCGATACATCCGCTTTAGATATTTGGTGCAAGGAATTCTTTACGCAAATCACAATGCAACTTAATTAAGAAATCATGACCGTTTTGCTTTTCAGCAAGGCGGTCGTTTCTTTTATCCGAAAGAGGGTGGAACTTTGAACCAAAACTGGATCGTAGAAAATCTAAACAACGCCTTTTCCACTTGGAATGGCAAACTAACAGAGCTTTGGGGGCTGGTGACAACCAGCCCCCAATCTTTTAAGGGCGGGGCTGTGTGGGGCGTTATGCAAAGCCTGCACAGCGCCATGGTCGGCATAGGCTATGCGCTGATTGTGCTGTTCTTCGCTATATCGTTGTTCAAGAATACCATGAACTTTCACGAACTCAAGCGCCCCGAAGCGGCATTGCATTATCTCATCCGCTTTGTGGCCGCCAAAGCCTTGGTGGGATACGGCATGGACATCATGCTCAACATCTTTTCCATCTGCAACGGCGTGGTCAGCGATATGGCTGCCGGTATGGGCGGCATCTCGCAGGCGATGGTCACACTGCCCGGTGAGATACAGTCTGCCATTGAAAATGTCGGTTTCTTAGCCAGCATCCCCTTGTGGCTCGTCACGATTCTTGGAAGTCTGTTCATTACCGTGCTGTCGTTCGTGATGATCCTCACCGTGTACGGGCGGTTCTTTCGCTTGTATATGTACACGGCGCTGGCTCCCTTGCCGCTGGCGAGCTTTGCCGGGGAAAGCACACAGTCTGTGGGTATTTCTTTTGTAAAAAGCTATATCGGCGTGTGCTTGGAGGGCGCTGTCATCGTGCTGGCCTGCATCATTTATTCGGCGTTTGTCAGCACACCCACGGTGACTGGTGGTGAGCCGACCACAATGGTGTGGAGCTATCTTGCCGAAACCGTATTCAATATGCTGGTTCTGGTCGAGCTTGTGAAAGGCTCCGACCGCATTATTCATGAAATGATGGGGCTATAAGCTATGCAGAATCCAATCAACAAAGAAATACGCCACTATCAAGAAGAAATCTTTATGGACCTAACATTGCGCCAGCTGATCTGCTCCGTTATCGCCATCGGCGCAGCCGTCTTAGCGTATCTGACGTTGGAACCGGTGTTGGGGCGGGAAACCGCCAGCTGGGTTTGCATCGTGGCTGCCGTGCCGATTGCCGCCGCAGGGTTCTTCCACTATGACGATTTGAATTTTGAACAATTTCTGGTTGCTGTAGTGGAAAGTGTAATCCTTGGCAGCAGTTGGCGGTTATGGAAAACCGAGTATGATTTGTCCAAACCAAAACACAAAAAGAAGGTGAAAAAGTTTGCGATTAATTAAATGAATATGCCTCCACACGCAGAACGCGGGGCAGCTACAAAATTCCGACTTCTGTGCAAAAGTCCATCCCGATTGATGAAATCTATGCGGACGGCACTTGGCGCTCCGGCGAGGTGTACAGCCAGATGTGGAGTGTCTCCGACATCAACTATGCCATGCAGAGCGACAATAAAAAGCAGGACATTTTGGCAAAGATGGGCAGGATTTATTCTAATATTCCTACCGACTGCTGGGCGCAGCTTTGCATTGTCAGCCAGCGCATGGACGAGATTTCCTTTGAGCGAGATGTTCTGTACCACCGCGCCAATGATGGTCTCGACGCATACCGCGTCGAACGCAATCGCCTGATGAAAGCCTACGCCAAAGAAATCGGCAATGTGAAACAGCAAAAGTACCTGATTCTCTCCACCAACAAGCAGAACAGCAAGGATGCCCGCGAACGGCTGAATCAGGTGCAGCGGAATATGCTGGGCGAGTTGTCCAACATTGGCTGCAAAGTCTGTGCGCTGGATAACAACGCCCGGCTGGAAGTGCTGCACAACTTTTTCCGCATCGGAGAGGAAACGCACTTCCAGTTTGATTTTGACAACTGCACCCGATTGGGACAGGATTTTCGGGATGCCATTGCGCCGGATTCAATGCGCTTTTGCAAAGACCACATCGAGATTGACGATTCCTATGCCAAGTGCATGACGATTGCCCAGTATCCGCAGCAGTTGGACGATAAGTTTATTGCGACACTGCTCCAGCAGGTGCCGTACATCGTTTTGTCCATTGCCATTCAGCCTGTGGAAACCGAGGACGCTTACCGCGAAATCGAGGATTCCCGGATGAAAACCGATGCCGAAAAGGTGCGGTTTAATCGCAAAACGGTGGAGAATCTTGACTTTGTGGCCACTGTGCCCTACAAGACACAGGCACAGGAGAAGAACATCGAATATATCCGAACGGAAATGGCCGAGCATGACCAGCAGATGTTCTTGGTGTTGTTATCCGCGGCATATTTTGCCGACACACTGGACGAACTCAAAGCAGAAACCGCTGCACTAAAAGCCACGGCAGCGAACTTCAATTGCCGGTTTACCGAGCTGCGTTTCCAGCAGGAACGAGCCTTTAACACGGCCATGCCGTATGGCCTGCGGCGCATTGCCAGTGTGCGCACTATGCTTACCAAGGGGTTGTGCGCCCTTGTGCCGTTCAATGTACAGGAGGTGATGGACGCGGGCGGTATGTTCTATGGTGTTAATGCTGTATCCGGCAACTTGATTGTCGGCCTGCGTTCCGAACTGCCGAACGGAAATGGTATGGTGCTGGGTACCTCCGGCAGCGGCAAATCGCTGTTCGTAAAGCTCGAAATTCTGATGTTGTATCTTCGTTTTCCGAATGCAAAATTTTATATCGTAGACCCCGAAAACGAATACGCTCCTTTGGTACACACTATGGGCGGCGAGGTAGTAGACATTTCACCAATCAGCGAAACGCACTTCAATCCGCTGGATTTCTACCCCGATGGAAAGAGTAAGATTCTGCCGCAAAATGCGAAGTCGGAATTTGTGCTTTCTCTGTTCGAAAAGGTGATGGAGGGAAACATGATTCCGGGCGACAAAAGCCTGATTGATCGCAGCTTGAAAAATATCTACAAGCCGCTTGTGGATTCACACTATACCATACCTTGCCCCACACTGGTGGATTTATGGAAAGACTTACTTGCACAGCATCACCCCAGAGCCGAGCAACTTGCCTTGGCAATTGAGATTTTCGCAAAAGGTAGCATGAAAGCTTTTGCGCAGCCCACGAATGTGGATATGTCCAACCGTCTGATTTGCTTTAACATCAATCGTTTGGGTGAGCAGCTGAAACCGGTGGCGATGATTTCCATGCTGGAATTTATTAACACTGCGGTTATGAACAGCAACCGCAAGGACGCAACCGCAGCCACTTGGGTATACTTTGATGAAATCTATCTGTTGCTCCGCGATGAGGAAAGTGCAAAGTTTCTGTACCAGAGCTGGAAGCGATTCCGCAAATATAACGCCTATGCCACCGGCATTACCCAGAACGCGCAGGATTGCCTGACCAACGATACCGCCTGCGCGGTATTGTCCAACAGTGAATTTGTGGTAATGCTGCGCCAGACAAAGGACATTCTGCCGCTGCGGAAACTGTACGGTCTGTCAGAGCCGCAGCAGGAATACCTGAAACTGGCCACTGCCGGGCAGGGGATTCTGAAGATGGGCAATAACATAATCCCGTTTGAAAATAAGCAGCCGACAACAGGTAAGGTGTATAAGCTGATAAGTACAAAGCCGGGAGAGGTAGAGTAACTATGCGCAAAACAAAAACCCGCCGATAAATCCTCAAAAAAGAATTTTGCCCTCAGGGATTTTATCGATTTCTGTCACCTTGCGAATTACTTTACAGGGAACACCTGCTGCAACGACCCCGGCAGGAATATCGTGCGTAACGACGCTCCCTGCGCCAATTACAGAGCCTGCACCGATTGTTACCCCGCCGCAAACCGTTGAATTTGCCCCAATCCAAACATTATCCTCCAGCGTGATGGGCGCAGAAGTGCCGATACCTTGACTACGCTGTTGCGCATCTACTGCGTGACCAGAGCAGGCAATGCATACGCCCGGCGCAATAAAAGCGCCTGCACCAATGTTGACAGGAGAGGTGTCCAGAATCACGCAATTATAGTTGAGAACGGCAAACCCATGAAAATGGATGTTAAAGCCGTAATCGCAATGGAAGTCCGGCTCAATGCCAACCATCGGGGAATATGTTCCGAAAAGCTGTTTCAAAATTTTCTGCCGCTTGTCAGCCTCCATCGGGCCAGTTTTGTTATACTCCCAGCACAGCTGTTTTGCTTTCAGCTGCGCCTCTTGGGGGAGGTTTTCGTAACCGCTTGCATACGCAGCCGGGCGTCGGATAATATCTATCGGATTCATTTTGTTTAAGCCCCCTACTTATTCGGCAAACTGGAAGTTGTCCCAGTCCGTTTCTGCACGACATTGCTAAACTATCTTAATGTACCCAAATGTTATTTTCCAAATCCCTCAGGTAGGACTTGTATAGGTCAATAAGCGTTGGCGTTTTCTCACCGTCAGGAAAGCTCAACAAATACCCGTCCTCGGTTTCGTGAAAGCCTATAATGCCGTGTAGTCCGGCCATCTCTGCCACCTTGACCAAGGTGTGGTAGTCATACTCGGCAGCACTGATATAAAGCGTCATTTTGGTATCCCCTTATCATAGTACTGTTTTCTATTTTACACCCACAACCCGCTGTGCGACAAGGCATAGCGGGATTTTTATTTCAAAGGAGTTGTTACTATGCCCAAAGAAAACAAAATCCGCGTTTTATATGTTCAGCCGGGAAAATACCCGGAGGAACGTATCATTGAAAACAATTTGAAATCCATGCAAAAACTTGTGGACGGCGATATTGAGGGTGTGTACCCTTGGCGGGATTACGCTTGCATTGTTTGTAATGATGAGGGAAAGCTGAACAATATGCCACTGAATCGGCTGCTCGAAGATTATGATATTCTCGCGGGCAGCTTTTTTGTTTGCGGTCTGCGCGATGGAGATTTTACCAGCCTGACGGACGAACAGTTCAAACGCTATGAAAAGCTGTACCATGATCCTATCATTTTTACGGATACTCCGCTGGGAATCTACCCTATGAAAGCCACGCCGCAGCAGTATACCCGCGTGATGAACGATATGCAAGCTCGCAAACAGGTCCGCCACAACCGGGATAACCACAATGAGCGCTGACGACCGCAGCCGCAATTTGGTGCGGCGCAAGATGATGCAATCCGCTGTGCGCGGCAGTGCTCAAAGGGCTAAGCAAGCGGCCACAGCGCCGGATACCGATACCACCGACTACGGGGAACAGGCTATCCAGAATAGAGCCGAACAAGTGGTTGGCACAGCAGAAAACGCAGCCATAAGCACCGCCAGAATCAGCTATAAGCAATTCCGCGTTATGCAGGACAAGCGTGAACAGCGGCAGAAAAGTACGGAAAAGGCCGCCCCTGTTGCTAAAAGCCAGACGGCCTCGCAACCCACCATAGAGGTTCTTTCCCAGCAGGAACGCCGCGAACAATTCAAGCGCGGGCGCTTTCGGGCGATTGCCATAGAAAAAGCCAAGCCCCAAACGCCCAAGGCAGACAGTGCGTTACCGCAGGAACAAATCTCCCAAAGCCAGCTGATAAAGACAAGGCAGCAAAGCCTGAAACGCCAGCACTTTATTCGGGAGGCTGTGCGCAGACACTTCCAAAGGCAAGCCGAACAACGCGCTGCCACAAGTATCACCGCCCCAATGCGTATCGAAAGCCCCACCTTGCCGGGAATGACCTCACCCCAAAAGGCAGCTGCCACCCGATTGCAAGCCCTGTTTCGCTACCTGATGAGTGCCATCAGGGTGCTGCTTGCTCGTGCAGCCCGGCAGGCAGCTGCAACGCTGTTGGCCCTGCTCGGCGCCGGCGGCGTGGTGCTGGTGTTGGCCATGGTCATCGGCGCTGCTGCGGCGGTGATCGGCTCACCAATGGGCATTTTGTTTGCCGATGAATCCGGCGACCCGAACAGAATCCGCATTGCGGAAATCGTTGCGGAAACCAATGCCGACTTTGGTGAAGCCATCAACGAGATCGTAGCTGCCCACCCGGAGTGCAGTGAAAGCACCATCGAATATGACTACGAGGACGGTCACACTTGGGCAAACTATTGGCCCGAAGTGCTGGCCGTCTTTGCGGTTCACACCAATCTTAATTCCGACAGTGATGTGGTTGTCATCGACGAAGGCAAAAAGCTGCTGATTCAGAATACCTTTTGGTCCATGCACCAAATCACTTCAGAAATCGAAACCGTAACTACCACACCGGAGCCGACCGAGGACGAACCCGACCCGGAGCCGGTTACGGAGTACATTCTGCACATCACGGTCAGCAGCAAATCGGTGGACGCGCTGGCAGACCTGTATCGCTTTACGCAAGACCAGCGGGACATTTTGCACCAGCTGCTATCCGAGGAAATGCGCCCCAGCCTGCTTGCTCTGTGCGGCGGGATTGCTGTTGCTGATGGCGAGTTGTGCTGGCCGCTGCCGGGGCACACTTATATATCCTGCCACTTCGGGGAAGTGGACGCCTTCGGCAACGCCGGGCATCGCGGCACGGACATTCCCGCGCCGGAAGGCACACCCATTCTGGCTGCTCACAGCGGCACGGTGCTGGTCAGCGGCTGGAACGACAGCTACGGCAATCAGGTGCTGCTGGACAATGGTGCCGGGCTTTCCACACGCTATGCCCACATGACAAAAACAGCCGTTACGGCTGGTGAAACCGTAACGGCAGGGCAGGTGATTGGCTATGTTGGTTCTACCGGCGACAGCACCGGTAACCATCTGCATTTTGAAGTCATGCAAAACGGTGTGCGCTGTAATCCGCTGAGTGTAGTGAATCCCCAATAAAAAAGATGCGTATTTTGCGATTTTGATTGCAAGCGTTTTTGTTGCTGAAGTGAGCAGCCCTGTTTTACACAATCAAAAATAGGGCTGCAAGCAACTTTCGTCAACTTGCAGCCCTAGATTTAGAATGTTGGCTGACAACGAACCGCGATGCGCGCATTGCCGCTGTAGTCACAGGTGAAAAGCGTTAAGGCATATTCGCCGGATGTCATTTCATCTACAGCCGTAGCATTCAGCGTTTCCAAAGCCATAACCTGATAAGTATAAGTGTTTCCGTCCATGGTTTTCAGCATGACTTCATCGCCTTGCTGTAAATTACTCAATTTCCCGAAATGCCGCCTGTAATTATGGCCTGCAATCACAAGATTTTCTGTATCTACAGCACCGGAATATCGGCAGACAGTATCCTTCAGCAGAGCATCGTCAAAGCGATTATACACAGGCAGTTCCAGCCCCAAGGCGGGAATAGAAAGCGTTCCGAGGAAGGTTTCATCGTCTGCAGCTTTGGCGATAGCCGACTCCTGTGTCTGCTGCGATTGCTGCATGGTCACTTCGGTCAGCAGATTTTGTGCTGCTTCGTCAGCACGGTTTGCATCGTAGTAGTTGTAACCCCACAAACCGATTGCCGCAAGCAGAAGCAAAATGCCAAGCACTGTGCAATAATGGCCAAGCTTATTTCTCATGGTCAGACTTCCTTTGCAGCCAGCCGCCCAACAGAATCAAGCTCAGGCCCATTGCAATCAGAATCGGTATTGGCCAGTTCAGCTGCCCTGTCTGCGGCAGCTTGGCTTTAGGCGTTTCCGGTGTGACTGTAGGCGTAGGCACCGGAGAAGATTCCGGTGTTGGGCTTGCACTGGGCGTAGGCGAAGGCCGCGGCCCGTCAATATGGGCGAACTTTTCATCTACCTCAATATCCTTGAATACCTCGCCATCTTCAATGATGGGCAATGTTACAAGGTAGGGGTCGAGGATGTACTCCTGATTGGCAGGCGCAACCTGCGTGCGAGCCACAAGATAAAGTCCCGGCTTCAAATTCGAAAAAGTCAGCTTACCATATTTATTGGTCACGCCGGTTTCATCCGGCACAGCGACTTTCGCGAGCTCTTTAGCGATAGCAAGCCTCTCGGAAGCCGAGGTTGTAGGCCAATCACAATCGTAATCGCGGTAAGTGTCTACAATGTTGTAGGTCACATCCAGCGTATCATCGTCAATCGACTTGTGAGCAATCAGGGTCAGCTCATAAGTATCCCCAGCCAGAAAGTAAATGGAACCATCGTCCTCACGGTAATGTGCATCCAGCGTAATGGAATAGTCATCATCGTCGTAGCGGTTATGCGCTGCATAGGCAACCAGCTGAAAAGAGAACGCGAGTACAACAGCAAACAGCAAAGCGCAAAGCCTGCGGACTTTTGGTAAGCTCATGTTCTCATCTCCTCTTTTGGGCTTTGTGCCATATCAGCATCACAAGCCACCGTAGTATGATAATGGCAAGAATTACCGCCGCACCAATCAGGCCATGCCGGAATTGAATCGGCAAAGTGTAAAACCAGTTCTTGGGGCTTTGATCGGCGGCTGCCTGCTCCATCTCCTGCTCTGAATAGGGGATTCTTGTTCCCCGCACCAGCAGCCGGTGTGAGTTGACACCGTAAGGTGTACAGGTAATCAGTGTTACATAGTCCTCACCGGGAACAATAGCCAGCGGCTGTGTTTCGTCCGGCAGAACCGTAAGGATCTGATCAACCTGATAAGCCAGCGTGTGCCCCAGCACTTTGATATAGAACTGGTCGCCAACCTGCATTTGGTCAAGGTCGGTAAAAAGGCTCGCCGTAGGCAATCCACGATGCCCGGAAAGCGCCGCATGGGTGCTTTCACCGCCAACAGGCAGTGAGGTAGTTTCCATGTGCCCAACACCCACCTGCAAGACAGATTCTGAGGTGCCGTGATAAATGGGAATGGTCGTGTTCAGGCGAGGAATTATGATATAACCCATCATACCGGTGTCATCGATGTTCAGCAGCTGCCAATAGGGGCCGCTTTTGTCGCCGTCTTCGGTATTATCGATAATATCTACGCCATCGCTCTGCTGCGCCAGCTGGCGATTGTATTCCTGCGCTTCGGCCAGAAGCTCGTCCAGCTGCTGCTGTTGAAGCTTGCTGACCGAATCATCGTAGGAGGCGGTTGTGCGGCTGCCGTGGATCTCTGCCAGATATTCACTTAATGATGGATAAACGAGAATGCCGATGCCCACCAGAATGACCAGCAGACGGGCAAGCCCGCGCAGCCTGTCTTTCATTTAGCGGTTTTCCTTCTTCTTTTTGGGGGCAAACACACCCAGCAGAACCACGGCAACGCCCAAGATGGTCAGGCCGATGGTACCAAAGCTACCGGTTTCAGGCAGCATGGTGCCCTTCATATTCTCAACTTTGACCTGATGGCTATTCGCTCCGGTATTTGCCACATTATTGATTTTATAGGTTGCCTTGCTCTGGTCATTTTCATCGGCGGTGATTTCGATTTTGACAGGGTGAGTCAGTTTGTTAAAGCCGGTAGGTGCGGTAATTTCGTGCAGATAGTAAGTGCCGGCTTTCAGACCTCTGATGGTGATTTTACCGCCTTCCGGGGTAGTAACCTCAGTAGCCGTAGATGTCTCGCCTTCGCCCTTTACATGGTAAGAATTTTCAGCAGTTGTATCTTTTACAAGTTCAATTCCTGCCGTGGTAGAATCCTCGCTGGTGCTCACTTTGAAGGTTGCGTTTGCCAAGCCTTTTTCAGTTTCGCCATCTTTATAGAACTTGAAAATCTCGATGGGATAGGTATAGACTTTGCTTTCGGAAGGAGTGGATTCACCGTTGCCGCTTCCATCAGGGTTGGTGCTGTATTCCAGATGCACAGTGTTGGTTGCGGGGTCAGTAACGGCTGCGTCTGCAGTGATATAAGCATTGTAGGTTACAGTAATCACATCGCCTGCGGCAACGGTAGCATTCTCACCTTTATTTGTGGTTTTCAAGTTATCAAATGTAACCGTCAGGGTTTTAGACTCAGCAGCATAGGTTGCGGTATAGCCAGTAGTGATTGCGGCATCGGCAACTTTAACACTCACGGAGTTTTCAACATAAGAAAGACCCTTTGTCAGCGTATCGACGAATTTGAAGGTGTACTTGGTGTAATCCGTCATATCAGGAACGGTCGCAGTCAGCTGATAAGTCACTTTATCGCCAATCTGAGCGTTGCCATCAGTTTTGAATTCGCCGCCCTCAGTAGTCTGTACTTTCTTATCAACCGTGGGATAGGTGCTCTTGATGGTTGCAGCAGTGTTGCCCTTATTCTTGGGGATATTTACCAGCATTGCATCCGTGCCACGATTGGTGTCGCCGGTAGAACCCATTTCGGGGAAAACCAGATAGTAGCCGGAAGTCAGGTTGGTAATGGTTGCAACACCCTTGGTGCTGTCGTTAGTATCTGCAATGGCTGCTGCGGAGGTTTTAGTCAGATCCGAGAAAGAGTCCTTGTGCTTAGTATCACGCACCCATTTCTGAGCATCGTGTGCCAAAGAGGCAAGCTGCGTATCATTCAAACTCTTTACATACGCAACAGCAGCATCTTTCATATCCTGATCCGACGGATTAGGATCAGTGATACCGTCAGCAGTTTTGACAGCGTCAATTCGAGAACTATCCTTGAAGAAAGCAAGCCAAGCATTCTCCAGAGAATAGCTGTCAAATCCGTTGAGTTTCCCTTCATCACCATCATTGACATTGGCAGTAAACATACGAATGGCGGTCACGGTTTTCCCGGTTAAGCCCTTGCCGGTTACGGTCAGGGTACCAAAGGTTTCAGTAGCAGCAAATGCCGTCAAAGACAGGCACAGAGACAACATAACAGCCAGCACCAATGCGGCTGCGCGTTTAATGTGTTTCATACGAAACTTCCTTTCAGTTTATACATGGTTTGTAGCGTTCGTCCATACCTCTTTACTCAGTGCGCCTCCCTTCTGCCCTTGCGCTTGCGTGGTACAGAAAGCGCAAGCAGCAGAATCCCTACACCAACTACCACATACAGCCAGTCGCCCGTACTGCCTGTATCCGGCAGCATGGGGTGATGGGTGTTGGTGATAGTTGCATGATAAGTCTTTTCGTCATAGGTGGAGCCCGTCAGGGTATAACCCGGAACGGTTTCTTCCTCAAACGAATAGACATAGTAGGCTTTAATCGTATCCGTTACGGTGCCATCGGCAGCCTTCTGATACTTCAGCACGGGGGCATTTTTCAGCACCGTGCGCCAAGTAGAAGCATGGCCGGACTCTACATCGTCCTTGGTCATGATAATGGCTTTGTAAAGGGTCTTGTTACCAGCCGTGCCATCCGGCGTAAACTCCTGCTGATAAATGTTGATCTTGATTTCATCGGGGCGCTTGCCATCGATATTCGCAAAGTCTTTCCAGATTTTGCTGATGGTTAAATCCACATATTTCTTGCAGGGGTCTGCGGTGTCAGCCGGTTCGGTAATTGTACTGTCCGGATTGTCGGCGTTGGCTGTATCCAGCATCAGCACAGCTTTTGCCGGGCTTTCATAGGCTGCCAGATCTGCGGTAGTAGCCGCTGCGGCATCTTCCATCTTTGCATCTTTCAAATCCGAAAACTCGGTGATTTTATCCAAATGCAGCACTTCATATCGGTTATAGTCCGTGCCGGTGGAAGTATCTTTTTCTGCGCTGCCGAATACATCCTTGTTTGCCTTGGCAACCTTAGCAAGCAGTGCGTTATAAGCGCGGTAAATCGAATAGTGGTTGTTGTTGCCCTCAATCGACTTGATGGTATTGAAGCTGTAACCCGCCTTCAAATCATTCACGCCGGTAAAGGGGCCGACCAGATTTTCCGTGCCGCGCACCACATCGCAGAGGGTCATGGTGCTGTTCTTGACCTGACCTTCATGGTTCAGGCCGATAAAGCCACCGGAATAGCCGCTGTCATTGCTGCCGTCTGTGGTATCGTCTGCACCACCAGCGTACACATCGTATCCGGAAGAAATGCCGGATACCTTGCAGGAATCAATATCTGTGCGGTTGCCCTTGATGAGGTTGATTTTTACATTGGGGATATCATCCTTGTTGATGCCGTTTTCCGTACAGGGCAGCTCTATTACAGAATCGCCGATTGTGATAATGGCAAGGTCGCCCTGCCCGCCGCCCAGATCCTGGTTCAGCGCAACGCTGATATCCAAGCCAAGCAGCGAAACCTCCAATGTCTTTCCGTCTGCCAGCACTTTCACGGTAAGCGGCCAGCCAAGGTTGATGTCAATCACACCGACCTTCTGCAAGTCACCAATGTACAAAATGCTTAGCAGCTTATTGACGATAGCAAAGACAAAGTTCAAAAGCTGTGATTGCAACTCTGTGTTGACGATGTAGTTCATATCGGTTTTGCCGATAAAGCCGCCTGCAATCTGAGCACTGGTAACTTTTTTCAGCAAGTCGGTCGAGCAGCTGCTGATTTTGGCAAGGTCTGCATAACCGGCAAAGCCGCCCGCAATGGGCTGCTGGCCACCCTGAGCCTTAATCACCGTGCCAAGCCCAAAGCCAGATACACTGCAATTTTCCACATGGGAGCCAAACAAGTCCAGCGCTCCAAGCTGACCGGAAAGCAGCTCGTTCAGTACGCTCACATCGTCAATATCCGCTACGCCGCTTTTGCCCAAATGCCCTACAAAGCCGCCTGTGTAGTTAAGTCCTTCTACGTTGGCAAGATTGGAAACAGCACTGTTCTTCACGCTGCCGTCCATCATGCCGCCGCCAAAGCCGCCTGCGCAGCCAGTGTAGCGGGTTTCGCTTTGCGTAGCCTCTTGGCTGCCGCTGTGCGCCTGTACGGTCAGGCCGCTTTGAACGCCTGTAACCTTGGAATCATAAATGTAAGTACGGAATGCGTCCAGCACCGAGGTGTTGCCCAGCTTAATCAAGCCGCTGAGCAGCTTTGCCTTGGAGCCGTTCGGATCTTTGCCGGAAACCTGTGCCACACCGGCTACATCGGCCAGACCGAAGAAGCCACCGGCATACTTGCCGCCGTCTACACTGCGCAGATTTTGTACTTGTATCCTTTTAGCGTCAGAGTCCTTTTCGCCCACCGCACTGGCTTCCAGCGAACCCGCAAAGCCACCTGCGTAGGCGGCATACTTTACGGCGTCACCATCTTTATACGCGCCATCTACCACAAAGCCCCATGTATTGTCTGCGGCAGAAACTGTTGCCGCATGAATGGTAGTGGCAGTAGCTTGCAGCACTTTGACTAAATAGTCGGGGGCGCTGATGAGGTGATCCAAGATACCTTGCAGCAGACCGTTGGAGGCATTGGTGTTCACCCCCGCCACGCTGCCTGCCGAGGCAAGACCCACATAACCGCCTACCGCAATGCGACCTGTAACACGGCGCAGGTTGGTAGCATTGCAGGAAGCCACGGGCGCGGCATACTTGTCGGTAGACGACCATTGATCCGTTGTGGGAAGTTTCTCTTCGCCGTCCAGCTGGATCTGGGCACCATAAGCGCTGCCTACATAACCACCCGAATATCCGCAATGTTTTTCCGGCAAGCCGGTTGCCTGTACCGTAAGACCTGACTTGTAGCCCTGCACCGACGAATTGCGAACTGCCGGAACAAACAACTGCGCAATGTTCAGCAGTTGTCCTGCATTGAGTTTCAATCCAAGAATGTTGACCGTGCCGAGTTCTACTGCGCCGCCGGTTTTCATCTGCCCGGCAAAGCCGCCCGCACTATGCATAGCACTGATCTGCTTGGCATCGTAAGCCATGCAGTTGGTTAAGGTGCCGCTATTCATGCAGCCCACATAGCCGCCTGCATCGCCGCCGTAAAGTTGGCTGTCGAACTGCCCGCGTCCTGCTACGACATTGTAGCCGTAGATATAATCGGCGAGTTTGGTTTCCAGTTCTTCCTGCGAGGTTACGGTTCCGGCCTTTGCCAGTTCATAGCCGTAGCCGCCATATTTGCCCACATATTCCACCCAGCTGTTCCAAGTGTCCACATCCAGACCAGCCAAGGGGCCATACACCGCTGTGTTGGTTTGCACCGGGTAGATGACGCCCAATGCGCCGAGAATGTTATTGACTTTTATCAGACCGTCCAGCACCTTTAAGCCGCCGACTTTTGCGGTGTCTGCGGGTTCCATAAGACCTGTATAACCGCCCGCGTACTCATGCCCGTAGACCGAACGGATGCGCTCGGCCTTGCAAAGGCTCATAGGACCGTTGTAGGCTTTGCTGGTGTCATCCTTGTCATATTCCTTCTTCCAGAGGGAAGTATCAAAGCCGTGGATGGTGCCGCCCATGTTATGACCTACGAAACCGCCTGCCATGCCGCGCTGCACCATAGTATCCGATGCAGCATTGGCGCGTACTGCGCCGCCACAGGGCACACAGTTGGTAGAACTGTTGCGAATGGACGGAACGAAGCTTTGTAAGACAGAGGCAAGCGCTGTATCAACATTGACTAGCTTACTCAGAATACTGGCGTTGTCCAAAAGTTTGGCAACATCGCCGGGTTGCATTTCACCAACATAACCGCCTGCGGCAATCTCACCGATTATGTACGAGAAGTTGACCGCTTGGCTGTCCTGAATGTGACCGCCGTACATTCCGCCAGCGTAACCGCCAGCCATACCGACCTTGCCCTTGCTGTTGCCCAAATCACCGGTTGCCAGAACGGCATACCCACCGGTTCCGCCAGTGACATCGGAGTGTTCAATGGTCGTCACGACCACAGAGAGGGCGTCCAAAAGTCCGGTAAGTTCAATACTTTTGCCCAGAATATTCAGACCGCCGCCCACGGAGGCTGCACTGCCGATGTCCATGTCGCCTACATAACCGCCTGCATAACGGCCGCCTGTGACGGCATAGGTGCTTTTTGTATTGTCATAGTAGGTAGGCGCGGATGTATCTTCCAGATTATCCGGAGGAGTAACGATTGTATGTTTCAGCTTAGTTACATCCGAGTAGGAGATCTGTGCGCCGCTGGCATAGCCCACAAAGCCGCCTGCGCTGCCTACGGTGGTATCCTCTGTCAGCTTGTTTGCCATAACGGTAAAGCCGTTATCGGATTTCACGCCTGCATATTGGATGTACGGCACATAGGCGTTTATCACGCTGAGTAGATCGGTCAAATTGATGTTCAGCCCGGTAATGCTGCCTAGGATACTAATACCCTTAGATGCATCTGCCAAAGCGCCAGAGTACGCCCGCCCGGCAAAACCGCCTGCATAAGATTGACCGTTTACGGAGCCGAGATTATAGACAGCGTAGTAATCGCTTTCCCCACGGGCTTGGTTATTCACCGTTCCACTCTGGAAGTCGGCTGCAAAGCCACCTGCAATATCACCGGTCACGCTGCCGCCGTCTACATAAGAAACCGTACAGTTTGTGTAGCTGGGAATCAGGTAGCCGATGGCATTAACCAATCCGTTGGCTTCGAGCAGTGATCTCACCGAGTTGTCATCACCCACCTCCGCCAAACCACCGGTTTTGGAGATTGCCACAAAGCCTGCCGCATAGCCGCCGTCTTTAGCCGCTGTTACGGATTTCAGGTTGGTGACATGAGCGTTCTCCGCCTTGGTGCTGTTGCTGCGAGCCATAAAGCCGGAAGCTGTATAATCTCGCACCGAGTTTTCCTCACGAACGCCGGTGGCTTCAACCGTAAAGCCACTCTCAATGCCGTTCACATTGGCGTTTGTGATAGTAACCTCCACCGCCTGCTCCAAAGAGAGCAGATTGTTGAGTTTCAAAAGATAATTCAGACCCAACAGGTTGACGGTCAAACCGCCATCCGATCCTACCAATTCACCGGGACCGGACAAGCCGATAAAGCCGCCCACAAGATTTTCGCCGCCGACCGACTTTAGATTGTTGATAGAAACCGTTTTGATGGTGCCGCCAATGGCTTCGCCGAAGCCACCACCCACACGCTCTTTGCCTTCCACGGCAAAGCCGTCGTTACCGCCGTTCAGTGTTACGCTGTCTACAGTAAATGCAAGATAAGAGGCAACGCCGAGAGTCGTGTTCAATAAGCCTGCCACGCTGGCAGTGCCCAGCGACCCGGCAATACCGCCTACATAATTGTGGCCAGAGATGCTTCTTACACTCGAAAAAGACACATTCTGTACAGTGATTGTATCTGCGGTGTATATGTTGTTGTGCCAATAGGAAACCTTGCTGAGATATTCCGTACTGGATGGTGCAATATATGCGCCATCACCGCGCCAGGTAACGCCGACCCAATAGTCGGTGCCGTTGACTGTAAGCGGTGCATCCACCGTACACCCTAAGATGTACGAAGGGTTCACGCCTGCCAGAGAAAGCAGTGAAGATGCCGCACCCGGGTTGCTGCTGAGCAGCTTGACCACCAAATCAACCACACCGCCCAGAAGGTCATTTTTATTATCGTCTTTGCCAAGATTGGCCGCCCAGCCTAGGGTAGCAATACCTGCAAAGCCGCCTGCATTGGCTCCTGTGGCATGAACCGTCAGCGATTCGCTCACTTTGGCCGAACAGTTGACAGCCGAAGTATTGGCAAGACCGCCGGCAAAGCCGCCCACATAGTTTTCGCCCTGAATGTTTATGGCCGTATTGTCTAATGTGCAGTTGAGAAGCAGGCTTTCAGGATTCATATTGGGCAGCTTGGTTTCAATATCCAGCGCACCGGACAAGGTGCCTTTGATGATGCTGTCTCGGGCAAGGCCCACGAAGCCGCCCACAAAATTTTTCCCCTGCAGGGTAAGGCTGCTGTTTTTGACAGTGCAGTTTTCTACGATACTGCCGGACTGCTGCCCCACAAAGCCGCCTGCGTAGTCCTTTTCAATCGATGTGGAGATGTTCAGACCATCAATGCTGCAATCGACAATTTTTGCATTGATATAGCCCGTAGGAATCAGCTTGCCTAAGGGAATGGCATTGCCCAGCAAAATGGTGATCAAATCACCCAATCCCAAGCCGGGAATCACATTCAGAATGTTGGACAGCAGCTTGACCAGGCCGCCCAATGCATTTGAAAGTCCATCGTACTGGGTCACGCCAACAGTATACCCAACAAATCCGCCGGTGTTGTTGTTCACATTCTTCACATTGGCCTTGACCACTTCGATGCCGGAAAACAACACCTGACCCTCCACTCGTCCGGCGATGGCACCGGTTGCCAAGGCCGTGGGGTCTTTCTTTCGGGCGTCGAGAACATTTCCCAGAGTTTTACCTAAGTCGATTTTCACCTGTCCAAAGGTCAGAATGAAGGTCAGACCGCTCAACACGCCACCCAGCAGCTTACCCAATGTGCTTGTCAATTCACTGACAAGTGTTTCGGGATAATAAGTTTCGCTGGTCGTTGTTTGAACAGAAATGTTCTGGAATTTGAGGTTGGATACCTGCACCAGCCCTTTACTCAGACCAATGTCTTTCTCACTGACTTCACTGGAGATTGTGGAGAAGAAGCCAACGCCCATCTGTTCGCCGACATTCAGTTTACCAGTCTGCATTACGCTGACATTTGAAATTGTAGGCTTTGTGGATGTGTTGATGGCGGAAGAGTCATCATTCCATATTTTTTCGCCGTTGGCCGACTTCGCACCAATCATTGTTCCTTGGAAAGTCAGAGGTGTCCATTCTTTGGTGCTCAGGTCAATATCTCGGAAGATAATGTAGTTGGCGTTGGCGGCATAAGTCTGGTTCGCAGCTTTATCAATGTCCAGATTGGGGTCGATCTCGCCCGTCTTTTGATTTACACCGCAGCGGCCAACAGTATAAACGTACAAAAGGTTATTTGCTTTATCGCTGAACTTTTTATCAGCTTCATGGATACCATCTTTTCCAAGAGTGTAGTCGTCAGTACCGTTTTGACCTTTCGTCAGATCCGCATCGCCACCATACAGCATAATGAGGTTTCCGCTGCTGTCATGGTCAATCGTCCACTGCGCATTGTGGTGAATGGCCTGATAAACGGCACCGTAAACGGTATCTCCGCTGCCGATTTTCCGCAACTGCTGCTCATTGCCGATCAGGATATAGGTTTTGCCGTTAAGCTCCTTAATAACCTGCCCCGGAAAATCACGTCCGTCTGCCTTGCCTTCCGTAACGGTAACCGAGTAGGGCTGCGCTGAAACTTCGGAACTGAATTGTTTAGATAGCACATAGTGGTGGGTCGAACTGTATGTCAGATACGGCTCACTTTCCCCGTTGGGGTAGATCAGCTGACCGCTGCCGAAGGTTGCAGCTTGTGCATCGCCATCCATGACCGGCTCGGTGTCTGGGTTTTCCCCGTGCAGCACCGCCATCTGATACGGGTTGTAAAGATAGATGGTGTCGCTTTGCGCATCATACAGCGTAAGGTCATCGCTGCTTTCGGCAAGCGGTGTGATGCTGCCGGTAAAGCCTTCCGGCATCTGCCATTGCAGCATATCGCCCGTCAGCTCAATGTCCTCAGCAATGGCATATTGTGCATCCAAAGCGTAGGTGATTTCCGCGCCGTTTTCATCGGTCACGGCAAGCCCGCTTGCATCGGTAAGTGTTTGCCCACTGCCGATTTCGGCTAACTGGTCGCAAGTGTAAATCAGGATTTTTCCGTCCTGATAAAGAGATTTGGCCGATTCATCCGTGTTCTCAGATGAAGATTCTGCAAGCTCTGAATCGGTTGTCTCGTCCGAGGTGGAAATCTGATCTGTGTCAGATTCCGGCTGACTCTCTACTGAACCATTTGACGAGGCCTCTTCAGGCAAATCGGAAGAGGCCGAAGAATCCCCAATCAAAGGCTCAGAAGAAGCCGCATCATTGCTTGAAGAATCGACCGATGTATTTTCCGGAGGTCGCTCCGGGATGTAACCTGCATCACTGTCTGCAGGTACACTTTCAGAGTCGGCGCTGGAAACGGCTATACTGCTTTCAGCTAAGATAGTATCATCCGTTGCAAAAGCGACTGGTGTTGTGCATTGAAAGAACATCAGCGCCGCCATCGCAGCAGATGCCCATCTCATAAAAGAGTGATGGCGCATGGGAATTTCCTTTACCCCCTAAAGGCTACTTGCGTAAATTCGTATCGTATTTTTCCTACGGATTTACTAGGCTTTATTGCGAAAAGTATCTGCCATTATTTGAATAGCAGATACCCTTGCAATAAATCCCCCTGCAATGAGCATTGAGAAACAAAAGCAGACGGATAATTGACCACAAATTTCTATTCAGTGCCAAAAGCTTGCTCGATTGCAAACCGCTTCCGCTCCATGTTGGTATGAACATAGCGCTGTAATGTGATGTTGGGATTAGAGTGCCCCATAAGCTCGCTGAGTGTTTTAATGTCGCAACCTGCCTGCAGGCAGGTTGTAGCAAAAGTATGGCGTAACATATGTGGATTCACATCATGTGCACCGGCCTTCGCAAGATAACCATGAATGCTCTTTCTGTAGCAACGAGGCTCTACCGGTTTACTGCTGCATGATAAGAACCACACATCACTGCCGAATGTGTTTTTCTGGTACAGCATTTGGAGTAGAACCGAAAGCTTTGGCGGGATTGGTAATACTCGCTTGGAACTTTCTGTTTTGGGTGCTCGTACCACAACCGAGGTTTTCCCCGTTCCAATGGCAATACGCCGAACACCGCGGCGTATACGGACTTCCTTATGCACGAGGTCAATATCGCCCCACTGCAAGCCGCATACCTCGCTGATCCGAAGACCAAGCTGGAGCATAAATAATATGCCCGCCTTTCGTGGGGTCGGATTCTTGAAAACAAATCGGTTGACTGCCGCCTGCTCTTCAAGAGAAAGTGCTTCTGGAAATTCGTTCGTTTCTTTCACGGGCTTGATTGACAGCTCAATCATGGGCATTAAATGCAGTTTGTATGCGTATTTACATAGCCTGCGGACAAGGCTGATGCATTCCCGTGAAAGACTTGCTCCAAAAGGTTTATGCTCTCCACCAACCGGAGAAATAATCTGTAAAACGCATAATTCCAATTTTGCGCCGGAAAGTTGTGAAATTCGTAGGTTCCCGATAACCGGCAAAATATAATGCTCAATGGAATAACGATAATGCGCTATGGAAGACTCCTCTAAGTCATTCAGCGTAGAAAGCCATAGTTCCGAAAGAACCGAAAATGTAAGCTCTTGTGCCCCAAGCGGAACCGTGTAATCAGCTGCTTTTACCTTTTTCCGAATCAATGCTGATTTTGCATCGACATAGCTGTACGCATACACATAGCCCCAAATCGCTTTTCCGGTTTCACTTCGCCCTTTAATGTAGCGTCCTTCCCAGCGGCCATCTTTTCGCTTATGGATATTTTCTCCATGTCTTGCCATTGTTGCAGCCTCCATTCATTGACCATGATTTGACAACCTAAACAATAGCAGTATTTGTTTTGGGTAACAATATGGACGAAATAGTAGCGCATGATATGTAAAAAACCATCAGTTTGCTATTTTTCACTTAATTTGTGCGAAATCAACAAATCGATTCTTGATATTAAAGTAAGGCTGTGATAAACTAAGCAATCAAAGATATTGTTTTCTTGGTATCCGCTATTCAAATAATAGCGGATACTTTTTTGTGTACGCATAAGGTCATTGAACTCATCCGTATATTTTACGATAACACTATTTTTGCAAAAAGTCAAACCGTTAGGAACAAACAGCACTATTAATTTGTTTATCATAAAAAGCATCGCTCCTATACTAATAGTAATTTGGTATCACTATTAGATATATTTCTGGGAGAATGCTATGACAAATGCTTTATTAGGACAGCGGCTTCGCCAGCAACGAAAAAAAAGAGGGCTGACGATTGAACAGTTGGCCGAAATGATTGGTCTTTCTAAAAATTATGTCAGCTTGATAGAGCGCGGCCGGAAACTTCCCAGTATGGCTACACTCATTAAAATTGTAAACCGTCTGCATATTTCCGCAGATGTTTTGCTGTGTGACGAAGTAGAATCTGTAAGCTGTGTTGTGGACGAAGAACTGGATCAGCGTATAAGGGCGCTCGAACCACATCAGCGCAAGGCGGTCTTTGCCATACTTGATTCTGTTATTGATGCAATACCAGATTTAACTGCATCCTCGTCAGAGGATTCTGCTGAATAAGCTTTATATATACATTAGTTCGACGCTTTGCGCCAAACCGATAAAACCGCAATATGCCAGATGGTCAAATCGACCATCTGGCATATTTTTTTGCCTATATACCAAAAAATATATCGTAAAAACGATATGTTACTATGCCCGCGCACCTCCACCTGTTTTTGCATGAAATGAAGTCAAAAACAACGGAGGTCAAACCAAATGTCGAAAAAGTATATTCAGAACGGCGCTTTGATTCCCGCCGAAGATGAACAAATCATCGCGGAATTAACAGCATATCTGTCTGTTTTGCTCAGGAATGAGCGCAGTAAATACCTGAAAAAATATGGAAAAATTCGTGATTTTGAGTCCTCTATCGAAGATTTGAAACCGGATTTTGAGCCAGAAGATAGTTCTTTTGAGGAGAGGATTGAGCAAATGCTCGCATGGGATATGGTGAAAAACTATCTTCCATTGTTGACTGCAAAAGAATGTGAGGTCGTTTTATGCTTGTATGTAAACCAGCTCAGCACAGCAGATACCGCCGAAAAGATGAACCTGTCGCCGGAAACTGTTCGCTGGCACAAGAAAAACGCCTTGCAGAAAATTCGCAAGGCAATGGAGGAAAATACCTGATGGGTGCTTATATTGATCTTCTGAAAGCCGCGCAAAGCGGCGATACTGCTGCGGCAACCGTACTGTATGAACAGTACCAGCCGTTAATCAAAAAGCTGAGTTGGCATGACGGCATATTTGATATGGACTTATATCAAACCCTTTCTGTTGCATTTTTGGTCGCATTATCGAAGTTTGAGATTCGATAACCCCAAAATATAAATTTTTTCAAAAATACCCCAACGATTTTGCCCGTAAATTGATGTTTATATTATAGAGGGACAAAAAGCCCTCTTCCCCTTGAGTACCTTGACAACTGCATATCCGAATCACCGGTTACATACAACTGACCTTGCCGCAACCCAAGGAGCGTCGGCAAGCACGATTCAGAGGCAACGCCATAATCCTGCGTATACGGAGGAGCGCCCCTGCCTGCTGAATAAGAACAGAGTGGAACCTGTTCTATGCGATGAAAGGGTCAGCAATCATGATACGCACCGTTGCGATACCCTCAAGGAATCGGCGGTACTGCCAACAATGTGGTACAGGAAGCGGGAGCTGCGCCAGCAGCCGGGCCGGGGATTCGCCCTATTATCCGGGGAGTAGTGTCGAATAGGATAATATTTAATTCCAGATTCTGGCGGTCCCTTGCTTTTGGCAGGTGGCCGCTATGCTTGTGGAATTAAATCTGCAAATTCAGTAAAGGAGGATGGCTATGAGGGGAGAAACCTTTGGAAAGCGAGAAATTTTCCGTAAATATCCGGATGTGGTGGATGTGACCCAGCTCTGCAAAATGTTAGGCGGTTCGCGGCCCGTAAGTAAAAAGACAGCTTATAGGCTGTTGACTTCCGGGAAAATCAAGGCATTCCGGCTGGGGCGCAGCTACAGAATCCCCAAGGTAAATGTGATTCGCTTTTTGCAAAACGGATTGTCTGACGAATGCAACACTGACGATTTCCTAATTGACAGTGTGGAGGAATGAAAGAAAGTCTGCTATGCTAATAACGGTTACACAAATGTTTGATAGCCGGAAAGGAGACTGCTATGAGGACAAAAGTGACAGGCTATCTTACACAAAAGCGCGGATTTTATTATGTTGTCCTGAATATGCCATCCGACATAAAGGGAAAACGAATCCGCAAAACATTAAGTACAGGTTTATCCACTGCGCGAAACATGACAAAGGCCAAAGAAGTTATGCGCGAAATGATTCGGGAAGCCAACGCCGGAGAAGAAGTGCATGGCGTGATGGAACGGAAGGCCGTGCAGAGCGCCGCGCCGGAGAGTAGTTCTCCACGCCCGGATATGCTGTTTTCGGATTATTTGCAGTTTTGGCTCCAGTGGAAAAGAAGTACGTGGGAGGAAGTTACCTATTCGGGTTATGCTGCCAATGTAAACACATGGATTGCTCCTTATTTCTCACAACGGGGAACCAAGCTGAACGAAATCAATGTGCTGGACATAGAAATGTTCTATGCCCATGAAAAGAACACACGCAACATCAGCGGAAATACGGTTGCACATTACCATGCCAACATCCACAAAGCACTGGTTGATGCGGTGAGATTGAAGCTGATTCCGCATAACCCAGCCTCAGATGTGGAAAGGCCAAAAAAGGATAACTTCGTAGCAAGCTACTACACCGCAGATGAGCTGATGGAGATGTTCCCAATATTTGCCGGAACAAAAATGGAGCTGCCGGTTCTTCTGGCTGCCTATTATGGTCTGCGCCGCAGCGAAGTGGTGGGGCTGAAGTGGTCGGCCATTGACTTTGTGAATAAAACTATCACCATTTCGCACACATTCGAGCGTGTCAATGTGGACGGAAAGGCGGTAGATATATCCAAGGAACGGACAAAGAACAATTCCAGCTTCCGCACATTGCCGCTGATACCGGAGGTTGAAACCGCATTGATTGCAGCGAAAGCCCGTCAGGAAAAGCAGCGCAAGCAGTGCGGCAGAAACTATTGTAAAAAATATCTGGAGTACATCTGTGTAGACGATATGGGGAATCTGGTTAATCCAAATTACATAAGCGGAAACTTCAGCAACATCTTGCGCAAAAACGGTCTGCGTCCAATTCGATTCCATGATCTGCGTCACTCCTGCGCAAGCCTGCTCATCAAAAATAAAATTCCGATGAAAGATGTGCAGGTCTGGATGGGCCATTCCAGTTTTGCCACGACCGCCAACATTTACGCCCATATTGATACGGACAGCAAACAGGAAGCGGCCAATATGATTTCGGCCTGCATCAGTCTAAGCGGAAGCCCGGACAAAAAAGTGGGCAAAAAAAGTGCCCCCAAGCGGAGCGCTTGAGGGCGGGAAAAAAGCAAAATTTCACAATTTCCAAACGGATTTTCAGCCCGATTGTCTGCCATTTTGGGCGAATTTGGGGCCAATTTCAGGCAAAAATGGCAGACAACTTGGCAGACAAGGAAAAAAGATGTCTGCCAAACAAAAAGTACCTAAGCGGTAAAAACCACTTAGGTACGATTGGTGCCGGTGATGGGGGTCGAACCCATACGGTGTCACCACCAACGGATTTTGAGTCCGTCTCGTCTGCCAATTCCAACACACCGGCTTATGAACAGCGATATTATTATAACTGCATTGCGCCGCGTTGTCAAGCCGGGCGGAGGGATTTGTCATTTTTTAAAAAAACAGATTTTTTTGAAAAAATCTGTTGACAAACGCCCTGCGCACCGCTATAATTATATGCGTCGCCTGATGACAGGCGCAGCGTTATATTGCCCCATAGCTCAGTTGGTTAGAGCACCTGACTGTTAATCAGGGTGTCGTCCGTTCAAGTCGGACTGGGGCAGCCATCAAGGCTTGAAGCTTCTGCTTCAAGCCTTTTTCTTTTGTCCTGCCTGCTGAAAATTGGCCGATTTAGGGCTTCTGTGTCAATTTCTTGCGGTTTCCTCTTGCAATCCCTATAAAAATAGTATAGTATAGTTCGGTAGAGCAAAACTATCCGGGGGGAGCTTTCTGCCCGTATCCCGGTTTTATACCACTTGGAGGTGTTTTTTCCATGAGCAGTCCGCTGCTGGAAGTCAAAGATTTACAGGTCATCGTCGGGGAGGAGCAAAAGGTCCTTCTTGATGGACTGAACCTGACGGTGAACGCCGGTGAGACCCATGTTCTGATGGGCCATAATGGCGCCGGTAAGTCCACCCTTATGAGCGCCCTGATGGGCGATCCCCGCTACACTGTGACCCGCGGCCAGATCCTCTTCCGCGGTCAGGATGTCACCCACGAGACCGCCGATGTCCGTGCGCGCGCCGGTATGTTCCTCTCCTTCCAGACGCCGGAGGAGATCCCCGGCATCACGCTGGAGAGCTTCCTGCGCACGGCAGCCGGTGCCATTGCAGGCAAACCCGTCAAGGTCATGAAGTTCCGCCATGAGATGGCCGCCCAGATGGAAGCGCTGAACATGGACCCGTCCTACGCCGACCGTTATCTGAATGTCGGCTTTTCCGGCGGTGAGAAGAAGAAGGCTGAGATTTTGCAGTTGCTTATGCTCAAGCCCAGCCTTGCCCTGCTCGATGAGACCGATTCCGGCCTCGATGTGGACGCCGTCAAGACGGTGGCCAGCGGCATCAAGGCCTACCACAACGCTGACAACGCCCTGATCATCATCACCCACAATGCCAAGATCCTTGAGGGCCTGCAGGTCGATTATGTGCATGTGCTGGACGATGCCCGCATCGTGCGCACCGGTGACGGCAGCCTTGTCAATGAGATCATTGAGGAAGGCTTCACCGCCCTGAAGGAGGACGAAGCCAAATGAGAGCCTTCGAGACTGAAAAGACCGAGATTGCCGAGGTTGACCGCAGTGTCTACGACATCAAGGACAAGGTCAACGCAGCGTTCGAGGTCAACTCCGGCCTGACGGCAGAGATCGTGGAAAAGATCTCGGAGGAAAAGCACGATCCCGAGTGGATGCGTGAATTCCGCCTGAAGGCGCTGGACATTTACAACAAGGCGTCCATTCCCAACTGGGGCCCGTCCCTGGAGGGGCTGGACATGCGCAATATCGTCACATACGTGCGCCCCAACACCGAGATGCGCGGCAAGTGGAGCGAGGTGCCTGACGACATCAAGAATACCTTTGAGCGTCTGGGCATCCCGCAGGCTGAGCGTTCAAGTCTGGCCGGCGTGGGTGCGCAGTACGACTCTGAGGTCGTTTACCACAATGTCAAAGAGGAAGTTGCCGCGCAGGGTGTTGTCTACACCGATATGGAGAGCGCACTGACCGGCCCCTACGCCGATATGGTCAAGGAGCATTTCATGAAGTGTGTGCCCCCTACCGACCACAAGTTTGCGGCGCTGCATGGTGCCGTTTGGAGCGGCGGCTCCTTTGTCTATGTTCCCGCAGGCGTGCATGTGGATATTCCGCTGCAGTCCTATTTCCGGCTGAACGCCCCGGGTGCTGGCCAGTTTGAGCACACCCTTATCATTGTGGACAAGGGTGCCTATCTGCACTTTATCGAGGGCTGCTCCGCCCCGAAGTACAATGTGGCCAACCTGCATGCGGGCTGTGTTGAGATTTTCGTCGGCGAGGGTGCGCGCGTGCGCTACTCCACGATTGAAAACTGGTCCAAAAACATGTACAACCTTAACACAAAACGTTGTGTGGTAGGTAAAGGTGGTACTATTGAGTGGGTATCTGGTTCCTTCGGTTCTAGAGTATCTTGCTTGTATCCAATGAGTATCCTTAATGGTGAAGGTGCACATGCTGAATTCACAGGTGTAACATTTGCTGGTGAAGGACAATTCCTTGATACTGGTTGTAAGGTAGTTCATAATGCTCCTTACACAACTAGTAATGTAAACTCTAAATCTATTTCCAAATCCGGTGGTGCTGCTATTTACCGTGGCCTTTTGAAAATTGGCCCTAAAGCAGAACATTCTAAAGCGACTGTATCTTGTGAATCCTTGATGCTTGATGCAGAGTCTCAATCTGATACAATTCCAGCGATTATCGTAGAAAATGATAATGTGGATTTAGGTCATGAAGCTAAAATCGGTCGTATTTCTGACGAAGCGATTTTCTATCTCATGACACGTGGTATTAGTGAAGAAGAAGCTCGTGCAATGCTCGTTCGTGGTTTCGTTGAGCCAATCTCCAAAGAATTACCACTTGAGTATGCTGTAGAAATGAACAATCTAATCAATCTTGAATTAGAAGGTTCTATCGGTTAAGGAGGAATTATGAGCGAATTACTATTTAATGAACTCCCTAGACCGACATTCAGATGGTTGCGTGTTAACCATACTGTAAGCTCTCTAGTTGGAGAAGATACATCCGTACAATCCATCGCTGTAGAAGCGAATCAAAATATACTTTCACCATTACCTGTTGGTACAGCATTACTAGATGGTAATTATGAAGGTGCTAATAAAGAAGCTGTTCATGTATTAGTTGAAAAAGCGGAAGGCTATGCTATCAATGTGCCTCCTAAGGCGAAAGAAGTTGTAGGCATCCGCATTGATGCTAATGCTCGTGTGGCAAACCGTTTCCAATTTATCGTTGGTGAAGGTGCTGAACTAGAAGTACAATTCTATGTAACTGGTTCTGGCGATGCATTGACAAATGTTAGCTATTTAAACGAATACGATGTGAAAGAAGCTGGTAAGGTTGTAGTAAAAAAGGTAAATCTTTTGCCTGAACATGTACAGCATATCGAGCATCGATACACTAAATTAGAAGATAAAGCAGATGTAGAATACATCAATATTGAAATTGGTGGCAGTGAAAACATCTTGAATTACTATCATGATTTAGTAGGTCAAGAATCCCGTATGGTTCATGACATTGCTTATCTTGGTAATAAAGAGCAAAAATTTGATATTTCTATGGTTATGAGTCATGGTGGTAAAAAATCTTTCAGTGATATTCATACATTAGGTGCTCTTAGTGGCAATTCTAAAAAATCTTTCCGTGGTACTCTTGATTTCCTTCATGGTGCAACAGCTTCTGAAGGTGCGGAAGAAGATACTTGCTTATTGTTAGATCCAACTGTAAAATCTGTTTCGTTACCACTTTTATTGTGTAAAGAAGATAATGTAGTTGGTAATCATGCAGCAAGTGCAGGCCAAATTGATCATAATAAATTGTTCTATATCATGAGCCGTGGCTTTAGTGAGGTAGAGGCAAAACATATCATTGTTGAATCTATGATTCGACCTATTATTGATCGCATTGGTGATGAAACGATTGAAGAAGCAGCGTTAGCAGCTGTACGTAATAAAATTTAAAGAGGCGTTTTTATGAGACCAATTGCAGAAGCATACAAAGACTTTCCTATACTACATAAAGAGCATAATGGGCACCGCGTTATCTATTTAGATAGCGGTGCTACTGCACAAATTCCACAGTCCGTAATTGATCGTGTTGTGGAACATATGACACAACGTAATGGTAATCCACATCGTGGCTCTCATATTTTAGCTATTGAAGCATCTGAAGACTATGAAAATGCTCGTGATCGCGTAGTTGAATTTATCAATGCTCGTGAACGTGAAGAAGTTGTATTCACACGTAATAGTACAGAATCTATGAACTTGATTGCTCATAGCTATGGTCTTCATAATGTGAAAAAAGGTGACAAGATTGTCATTACTGTTGCTGAACATCATGCGAATCTTGTAACATGGCAATATGTGGCAGAACAGACGGGGGCAACCTTAGAATACATGTATCTTGATGAACATGGGCACTTAAAAGATGGTGAAATCAATAAAATTGATGAAAAGACTAAAATTGTTGCTTTCGCTCATGTTAGTAACGTGCTTGGTATGGAATTCCCAGTAAAAGAATTAACTGAGAAGGCTCACTCTGTAGGTGCTATTGTTGTTCTAGACGGTGCTCAATCTACACCTCATAAAAAAATTGACGTTCAAGCATTAGATTGCGATTTCTTCGTATTTTCTGGTCATAAAATGTGTGCATCTCAAGGGATTGGTGTACTATACGGTAAACGTGATTTATTAGAAACTATGCCTCCATTCCTATTGGGTGGCGATATGATTGAGTATGTAAAAGAACAAACTGCTACATTCAATGAGCTTCCATATAAGTTTGAGGCAGGTACTCCAAATGCTGATGGTGCCGTTTCCTTGCATGCAGCTATTGATTATTTAGAATCCTTTGGCATGGATGCTATTGAAGCTTATGAAGAGGAACTTGTAGCATATATTCTTCCTAAGATTGTTGCATTGCCACATGTTCACGTAATTGGCTCTCCAAATCCTAAGGAAAAACACGGCGTAATTGCATTTACAGTAGATGATGTACATCCTCATGATGTAGCTACAATTTTGGATTCTAAGGGCATTTGTGTTCGTTCCGGTCACCACTGTGCACAACCATTAGGTGCATTCTACAACGTATCTGCATCCACTCGTCTAAGTATGTACTTATATACTCGTAAGGAAGATCTAGATGCATTCCTTGAAGTATTAAAGACAGTTCGTTCAGTAATGGGTTTTAAAGATTAGGAGATTTACCATCAATGGAAATGGATCAATTATATACGGAACTTATTTTGGAACATAACCAAGAT
>OGGD01000463.1_pt1 | contig 30187 bp, 20 predicted proteins | sample 1571091 | NCBI WGS metagenome assembly OGGD01 (sample SAMEA2582073, study PRJEB24529) | metagenome | biome: Human gut stool | place: China | collected 2011
AAGTGAATCCACTGGTGTTTGAGACCAGCGCGTCTACCGATTCCGCCATCTGGGCGCATACTTGATTTCTCAATTGCGGTGCAAAGATACGACATTATTTTGAATCCACAATAGTTTGGCAAAAAAAAGGAGAAAAAAATAATAAAACATATCTTAAACACTTCTCTATTCAGAGAATAAACCGTACATTAGCAAAAACATTTAAAATAGAGTCACTATCATGACAAACATGAATAATTATTGCGTGATTATGGGTGGGGGTATCGGAAGCCGTTTTTGGCCGTTTAGCCGTAAAACACTCCCCAAACAGTTTTTAGATTTCTTCGGGACCGGGCGTTCACTTTTACAACAAACTTTTGACCGCTTCCAAAAAGTTATTCCAACAGAAAATATTTTCATTGTCACCAATGCAATGTATGCGGACTTAGTGAAAGAACAATTACCTGAAGTAAACGAAGATCAGATTCTGCTGGAACCGGCAAGACGGAACACCGCTCCTTGTATAGCATGGGCTTCCTACCACATTCGCGCATTAAATCCAAACGCTAATATCGTAGTCGCTCCTTCCGATCATTTAATTCTGAAAGAAGACGAATTTCTCGCTGCCATTGAAAAAGGACTGAACTTCGTATCGCGTTCCGAAAAACTATTGACACTGGGTATCAAGCCGAATCGTCCAGAGACAGGGTATGGATATATACAAATAGACGAACCTGCCGGAGAAAATTTCTACAGAGTGAAAACATTCACAGAAAAGCCGGAGCTGGAATTAGCCCAGGTATTTGTAGAAAGTGGAGAGTTTTATTGGAATTCCGGTCTATTTATGTGGAACGTAAATACAATCATCAAAGCCTGCGAATATCTGCTACCTGAACTGGCTTCAAAATTAGCGCCGGGAAAAGACATCTATGCCACCGAGAAGGAAAAAGCATTTATCGAAGAAAACTTCCCCGCATGCCCCAATGTATCTATCGACTTCGGCATTATGGAAAAAGCTGACAATGTATATGTATCTCTAGGAGACTTCGGCTGGTCGGATCTCGGAACGTGGGGATCACTCTACGATTTATCGGAAAGAGATCAGGATGGCAATGTCACTCTGAAATGCCATTCGCTTATCTATAACAGCAAAGATAATATGGTAGTACTTCCGAAAGGAAAACTTGCCGTAATCGACGGTCTGGAAGGATACCTGATTGCTGAGTCGAATAACGTGCTGTTAATCTGTCGTAAGGATGAAGAACATGCCATTCGTAAATATGTAAATGATGCCCAAATGCAACTCGGTGACGACTTTATTTAGAATTCACGATAGCAGAAATTTGATTAGAACAGAATAAAGGTAACAATATAAATAGCAAACGGTGAACTCCCTGTAACCTAAATACAGTTTGTTCACCGTTCACTGTTTTTTATAATGAAAAACTTTTGTGTGTCTAAACTATAAAGACTTAAATTATAGATCTCTAAATTATCTCTATTCCCTGTTCCTTACAAAGTTTCAGACCGAGATCCTTCAATCTGAACTTCTGAATCTTTCCGCTACCTGTCATCGGAAACTCGTCCACAAAGAAAATATATTTCGGTATTTTGTAACGGGAAATCTTGTTTCTGCAAAAGTCACGTACATCCTCCGCCTGTATCGTGACACCTTCCTGTAGAATGATGAACGCTCCAACAGCCTCACCATACTTCTTAGAAGGAATACCTGCAACCTGTACATCCTTCACTCCATCAAGTTTATAAAGGAACTCTTCTATCTCACGCGGATAAATATTTTCGCCACCGCGAATAATCATATCCTTGATACGTCCGGTGATGCGGTAATTGCCGTTTTCGTCCTTAATACCCAAATCGCCGGAGTGCAAGAAGTTATTTTTATCAAGCACTTCCGCCGTAGCTTCCGGGTTCTTATAATACCCCTTCATGGTGTTATATCCACGGTTACACATTTCTCCCTGTACACCCACCGGACATTCCTCACCTGTTTCCGGATCAATGACTTTCACTTCCGTAAATTCAAAATCGCGCCCAACCGTGTTACAACGCACATCAAATGAATCGTCAATACGGGTGGCAGTCATGCCGGGAGCCGTTTCCGTCAGACCATATACACTGGTCACCTTCATATACATCTTCTCCTCAACCTGTTTCATCAATTCAACAGGACACAGAGAGCCTGCCATAATACCTGTACGAAGACAAGACATATCAAACAAGTCGAACATCGGATGATGCAACTCGGCAATAAACATAGTAGGCACTCCATAAAGCGCCGTACAACGCTCTTTATGAATGGAAGCCAGCACAACCAACGGATCAAAACGCTCTACCATTACCTGCGTGCAACCATGAGTCAGGCAGTTCATGGTGGCCAATACAACCCCGAAACAATGGAACAACGGAACACAGCAACAAAGTTTATCATCTGCCGTAAACTTCATGTGCTCACCGGTCAGGAAACCATTGTTAGCTATATTATAATGTGTAAGCATTACCCCTTTCGGGAAACCGGTAGTTCCTGATGTATATTGCATATTTACCACATCGTGACAGTCAACTTTACTTTTAAGTTCATTTAGGCAACTATCCTCGATATTATTTCCCAACAACAGGATTTCCGCCGTGTTATACATTCCGCGATGTTTCTCCTGTCCGACATATACTACATTTTTCATATATGGAAAACGTTCGCTTTTCAAATACCCGCGTTCACAAATTTTCAATTCGGGAAGCATAGTATACGTCATTTGCACAAAATCACTATCTTTCTCACCATTTACGATACAAAGTGTGTGCATATCCGAGTTCTGGCAAAGATATTCCAACTCTGACTGTTTATAGTTCGTGTTCACAGTGACATATACGGCACCAATCTTAGCACAAGCATAAAGCAATGTAAGCCAATCGGGAACATTAGCGGCCCAGATACCTACGTGGGTGCCTCGTTCCACGCCAATGGCGATAAGTCCTTTCGCCATATCATCTACGCGACGATTCAATTGGCTCCAGGTAAATCGAAGATTGCGGTCGGAATATACGATATATTCCTTATCAGGAGTCTCTTCAGCCCAGTGTTCCAGCCACTGTCCCAAAGTACGGTCAAATAATTGCATACGATATACTTAAATCTTGGTTCTTACATAACATCAAATCGGTGTATAAACTACTGCCAGAATCTTTGCAGCCTGTCCCTCGTAAGCATGTACATGGTGAGGAACGATAGAGTCATAATAAATACTATCGCCTTCTTCCAGAAGGTATGTATTCTTTCCATAACTGATTTCCATGATACCCTCCATAACCATGATAAACTCCTCTCCCTCATGAGAAGAAAGAACAAAGTCGGTATCTTCAGTTGGCATTACATCAATGATGAATGGCTCCATGTGACGGTCGGCTTTCGATTTGGACAAAGAATGGTATTCCATGTGTTTGCGTGAGTGAATCGCATTATTGGAGAAGCTGATAGCGTCTTTTGCCTCTTTCTTACGGCATACCACCGGTCCCACTTCGTCCTGATCGTCCAAGAAAGTCCCCAGCCGTACACCCAATACACGAGCAATCTTAATCAACGGAGCAAGAGAAGGGATATCGATATTATTTTCGATACGCTCAATCTGTTCCATAGCCAAACCAGAACGCTGCGCCAATTCTTCTATGGTTATTGATTTATCTTCGCGGAGTGACTTAATTTTCTCTCCTACAATTTTACTTGTATCCATATTGTAAGCATTTTAGTTGTCAAAGGTGATAAATTATAATAATTAAGTTGCAAAAATAACAAAATCTTTAGATGAGCACAATTATAACCAAAGAAAATATGACTATCCGATAGAAAAAGGGAGAAACTAAAAAGCCGTTCCTCATAATGAGAAACGGCTTCTTCAATTTTTTCGCGGCAAGTAGATTACTTACGCAAACCGAGTTCTTTAACAATAGCACGATATCTTGTGATATCTTTAGCTTTCAAGTAATCGAGCAAACGACGACGTTTAGCTACCAACATTGTTAAGGCTCTCTCTGTACTATAATCTTTTCTGTTGAGCTTCATGTGCTCAGTCAGACGAGAAATACGGTAGGAAAACAAAGCTATCTGCGCCTCAGTTGAGCCAGTATCAGTGTTAGACTTCCCGTACTTTCCGAAGATTTCTTGCTTTTTAGCAGCGTCTAAATACATAATTTTTAGAATTTTGATATAGTAAATATTCTTTTGAGCGTGCAAAGATAGGCATTATCTTTATATCCCACAACGTTTTACAAGAAAAAATGCGAGTATAGCATATATTTCTAATCCTATTTTCGTACCTTTGCAGCCAAATAATAGGTATTATATGCAAAATATTCGAAACATTGCAATCATTGCCCATGTTGACCATGGGAAAACAACGCTGGTTGACAAAATGCTGTTGGCCGGAAATTTGTTCCGCAACAATCAAAATAGTGGTGAACTTATCCTGGATAACAACGACTTGGAGCGCGAACGTGGTATAACGATTCTTTCCAAGAACGTTTCCATTAACTACAACGGTACTAAAATTAATATTATTGATACTCCGGGACACAGTGACTTCGGTGGTGAAGTTGAACGCGTATTGAATATGGCCGATGGTTGTATTCTGCTGGTCGACGCATTTGAAGGTCCGATGCCCCAGACTCGTTTCGTGCTGCAAAAAGCATTGGAAATTGGTTTGAAACCGATTGTAGTAGTCAATAAGGTAGATAAGCCGAACTGCCGTCCGGAAGAAGTATACGAAATGGTTTTCGACTTGATGTTCAGCCTCAACGCTACGGAAGATCAATTGGATTTCCCCGTTATCTATGGTTCTGCCAAGAACAACTGGATGAGCACCGATTGGCAGAAGCCGACTGAAACGATCACTCCGCTACTGGATTGTATCATCGAGAACATTCCGGCTCCGACACAGTTAGAAGGTACTCCGCAGATGTTGATTACTTCTCTGGATTATTCTTCTTATACCGGACGTATCGCCGTAGGTCGTGTGCATCGCGGTACATTAAAAGAAGGTATGAACGTAACGCTTGTAAAGCGCAACGGTGATATGCTTAAAAGTAAAATTAAAGAACTTCATGTATTCGAAGGTCTAGGCCGTGTGAAAACAAGTGAAGTTTCTTCTGGAGATATTTGTGCATTGGTAGGTATCGAAGGATTTGAAATCGGAGATACTGTTTGTGACTTCGAAAATCCGGAGGCATTGCCACCTATTGCAATCGACGAGCCGACAATGAGTATGTTATTTGCTATCAACGACTCTCCCTTCTTCGGAAAAGACGGCAAGTTTGTAACTTCACGCCACATCCATGACCGTTTGATGAGGGAACTCGACAAGAATCTGGCTCTTCGCGTAAAGAAGAGTGAAGAGGATGGTAAATGGATTGTTTCCGGCCGTGGTGTACTTCACCTTTCCGTACTGATTGAAACAATGCGCCGCGAAGGATACGAATTGCAGGTAGGTCAGCCACAGGTTATCTACAGAGAAATAGACGGTGTAAAATGCGAACCGATTGAAGAACTGACAATCAACGTACCGGAAGAATATTCCAGTAAGATTATTGATATGGTAACCCGCCGTAAAGGTGAAATGGTCAAAATGGAAAATACGGGCGAACGTATCAATCTCGAATTTGATATGCCTTCACGTGGGATCATCGGTCTTCGTACCAATGTGCTGACCGCCTCTGCCGGTGAAGCTATTATGGCACACCGTTTTAAAGAATACCAGCCATACAAAGGAGAAATCGAACGTCGTACCAATGGTTCTATGATTGCCATGGAAAGCGGAACCGCTTTTGCTTATGCTATCGACAAATTGCAGGATCGCGGTAAATTCTTTATCTTCCCGCAGGATGAAGTCTATGCAGGACAGGTGGTAGGTGAACACTCTCACGACAATGACTTGGTTATCAACGTTACCAAATCAAAGAAGTTGACCAATATGCGTGCTTCCGGTTCGGACGATAAAGTTCGTCTGATTCCTCCCGTTCAGTTCTCACTCGAAGAAGCATTGGAGTACATCAAGGAAGACGAATATGTAGAAGTAACCCCGAAAGCAATGCGTATGCGTAAAGTCATTTTGGACGAAATAGAGCGCAAACGTGCGAACAAGATCTAAAACAATTCACTTCAGATAAAACAAGAAAGCCCGTTGGAGAAGAATCTTTAGCGGGCTTTTCTTATTTTTTCAGCTCAACCATATTCAGTAACTTCCGCACAACCCAATAGCCGACTCTAGCTTCTGAAATACCTTTCTGCAACCGATGTGGACATACAAAATTATCATCTTTGATTTCCGCTTCCATATAATAGAAACAACAGAAAGGATCTAGTTCAAATGCCTTTGCATATTCCAGAATATGGGTCGAAATAAGAAAATGACAATTGGAATACTCCTTCAATAATTCATTTACCGCAACGGAAGCCTCAAATGCATCTTTAGCATTAGTCCCCCGAAACATCTCATCCAGAATGACCAGACATTTCTTTCCGGTTCCCGCCTTTTGTAGAACTTCCTTAATACGAAGCACTTCCGCCATAAAATGACTTCGCCCGTCCCGCAAAGAATCAGGCAAGTTGATAGATGTATATATCCCCTCATAAACAGGACAAATCATTGACTTAACCGGAACGGGCAGACCGCAATGAGCTAACCAGACAGCCAGCGCCAAAGCCTTCAAAGTTGTCGATTTTCCCGCCATGTTGGAACCTGTAAAAAGACATATATTCCCACAGGACATTTCCCAATTATTCTTTTGCGCATTTTCCACAAAAGGATGTACAATACCTTCAACAGAGAACTCCATTGTCTGCACCATGGTCGGAGTGAAACAGAAATTCTTTGCCTTCGCTACCCGATGCGCCGTCCTGCAAACATCAAACATGTAGACAACAGACAACAACTCCCTTATGGACAATAACCGTGTACAACGAAATAAATAATCATATTTATCTATGGCATAATTCGACAAGCGTGCCTTTTCATCTAAAGTTTGTTGCAGAACTTCCTCTAATTCACTTCCATGCAAAAGTTCCTGTACCTTATCAGCTGTTTCTTTTAAAAGTTGTGGCATATTCCCCCCTGCTGCAATAGTCCATTTCTCCAAACGGTGCAACATGAGAAAAACCAATTTCACTCCTCGGGAAACCACATACCGGTTCGGATCATATCGTACAAGACGATCAATAATCGTCGCACATGAAAGTAATATATTTGCTCCCCTTATCTGTTCGCGATATTCCAGATAATATTCAATAAAGTCCAGTTCTTCCTCATTTAAAGGAAGTTCCGGCAAGAAATCCCAGGCGATAGCTTCCTGACGTTTACAAATCTCTTCCCAATCACTCAACGGATGCATAATCCAATCCAGCATCAGCGACTTTCCTTTCTTCGTTTCTGCTTTTAAAAACAAAGAACAAAGCGCCTGCTCACCATACACATTCCCTGTAACGTTCAAATCCGCACAAGTCTGTTTATCAGCGTCCAAATATACCATAGTATGATTTTTATCCAACTTCACAAAAATAGACAAAGTAAGAATAGACTAGTAATAAAGAACTTTTTAATAAGCTTTTTTAATACAACAACACTCCCACTACACCAGCAAGACAGATCAGCAGAATAGGATGTAGCTCCCATTTCCATGTAATCAGAAAAGCACCGACAAAAATCCCAATACTTTTATAATCAATAAAGTTATCTTTGTTCATCATCAGTAAGGCTGCCGAAGCAATCAATGCCACAGACATAGGAAGCAGCCCCGACATCGCCGCCTTGATATACTTATTATCTTTGCATTTGGCAAAGAAATAAGAAATGAGCAATACTAAAATAAAAGAAGGCAAACAAACTGCCACAGTAGCAAGCACCGCTCCCCATACACTTTGTGTAACTGCATATCCCACGTAAGTAGCACTATTAATTCCAATCGGACCCGGTGTCATTTGCGAAATCGCCACTACATCCGTAAATTGCTGGGGAGTCAGCCAATGATGAATATCCACAATTTCGTGTTGAATAAGGGAAAGCATAGCATAGCCACCTCCGAAGCCAAACGTACCTATCTTCAGATACACCCAAAGTAATTGTAAATATATCATGCCTTTATATCTTTAATCTTATCTTTCAACCATAAAGTATAAACCAGTCCGCCCGCAATTCCCGCCAATACTACATAAATAGGAGAAAGTCCGAATTGCCAGATCAACACAGTAGCAATGAGGGGGGCCATCAACTGTATATATTTCAGCTTCAATGCCCTAACCGCAGATATGCAAGGGAATAAAATCAATGCCACCACTGCCGGCCGTATTCCGTTAAAGATACGGATCATCACCTCATTATCCTGAAAACGGGCAAAGAACATCGCAATCAACATCATAATAACAAAAGAAGGCAATATGGTAGCCAGTGCGCACACCAGGCTACCAATCACCTTATGAAGTTTATAACCTACAAAAATAGATATGTTTACTGCGAAAACACCGGGCAATGACTGGGTCAAGGCAAACATTTCCATAAATTCCTCTTTACTCATCCACTTTTTCTTGACTATCTCCCGTTCTATCAACGGAATCATGGCATATCCACCTCCAATGGTGAACATACCAATTTTCGCAAATGTATAAAAGAGTTTCAAATAAGTAACAATCATTTTTCTGTCAGCGTTTTAGCAATTCCCCCTTCACGCTATCATACTTTAGTTGATAACTATGTCCTTTTACAGTTTTAAAAGACAAAGTCTTGCCGGCATATTTCACAATACATCTTTCACCTGACTTTGACAGGATAGTCGCTTCCTTCAAAAGTCCGTTCTCCCATATCATGTCTACCTCGAAATTTCCTTTCGCACATATACCCCGGACAGAGCCTTCCTTCCATGCATCCGGCAAAGCAGGAAGCAGTTGGATAAATCCCATGTGACTTTGCAGTAACATCTCCGTAATACCGGCCGTACCACCAAAGTTTCCATCAATCTGGAAAGGCGGATGCGTATCCCATAAATTATCAAGCGTACCGTTCTTCAGCAGATTAGCAAATAAGGTATAAGCATGATTGCCGTCCTGCAAGCGAGCCCACTGGTTCAACTTCCATCCCATACTCCAACCCGTAGCCCCGTCACCACGATGCACCAATACTACTTTGGCAGCTTCAGCCAATTCGGGAGTAGTGACAGGAGAAACCGTATGTCCCGGATGCAGACCAAACAGATGATTTACATGGCGGTGTTCATCTTTCGGATCGTCAATATCTACCGACCATTCCATTAATTGCCCATAACGGCCGATCTTATAAGGAACGAGATTGGCAAGCACCTGTTCCCATTCCTTACGTTCTTTCTTATCCACTCCCAATTCCTCGCTCGCCTTGATGGCATCCAATAGGATTTCACGCACAACGGCGTGTACAAATGTGGCCCCCTGATCAATAGGGCCATGTTCGGGTGAAGTGGACGGTGCCGCAGTATAAGTTCCGTCCGGCTTATGCCACAAATAATCAACTGCAAAATTGGCACTGCTCTTTATCAACTCATATCCCGTCTCTTTCAAGAATTTCAAATCCCGTGTATAGTCATAATACTCCCAAATATGCGTAGCTAGCCAAGGGCCTGCCATTGGATTAAAGTTCCACGACATATCTTGACTTTCCAGTGGAGCAGTAAACCCAAAGATATTAGCAGAAATAGATGCAGTCCAGCCCCTCGCACCAAAATAAGACTGAGCCGTCTTTTCACCCGGCTTCACTAATGTGCGGATAAAATCAATTAACGGCAACATGCATTCCTCCAGATTCGTAGAACAGGCAGGCCAATAATTCATCTGAATATTTATGTTATTATGATAATCAACACGCCAAGGCCCATCAACGTTATTATGCCAAATACCTTGCAGGTTGGCCGGCATATTGCCCGGACGAGAACTTGCAATCAGAAGATAACGGCCGAATTGAAAATAAAGTTCCTCCAGATAATAGTCCGGCTGCCCTTTCCGATAATTTTTCAACCGCTGCCCGGTCGGTAAATTACCGGTCTTTACCGTTGGATTCAGATTCAACTTCACCCGATTGAATAAAGCAGCGTAATCCTGATAATGCTCATTCAACAGAGCCGAATAACCTTTGGCCACCGCATTAGCCAGCCATTGGCCCGTTGTTTCGACAGGATTGACCCCGACATACGTTTTCGGATTCTTAAAGTCTGGAGCAAAGTTAGCCTTATAGTCAGTATCCGCAGTGACATAAAAGACAACTTCATCCGCTCCCTTCACGGTGAGTTTCCCATTTCTATTGACCAATGTTCCACCTTTAGTCTCCGCTTGGATACGGACTACATATTTCATTCCATTATTATCCAGCGCAGCCGAATAAACCAAGCCATTATCACCTTGAGCCACCATACTACCTGTCGATACCGGATTAGGAGCATAACTGAATATCAGGTTCTGCTTGCCCGGCCGGTCGGCACTGAAACGCATGACCAGCACATTAGCAGGATAAGAAATAAAATAATTCCGTTGGTACGCTACATCGTCTTTTTTAAACTGCACTACAGCCATAGCAGAGTCCAAAGAAAGAATACGCTTATAATCACTCATACCAATAATATTCAGCCCGGTCTCCACATAAAACTCTCCCATAGTCGTAAAACTACCGAAACGGAAAGGCTTTTCCCTGCTGCCCTCATAAGGTACTTCACTATTAAAATTCTGTCTCGTCAGCCTCTCCGCTTTAACTTGGTCTCCTTCCGTAAATGCTTTACGTATTTCATCAAGGATATGCGCTGACTGTTTATTGACATTCCAGTAGTAATCCGCTCCTTTCGCTGTGTTAGGACCACCCCGCCAAAGTGTCTTTTCATTAAAAGTAATCCGTTCAGCTTCGACCGATCCCATAATATTCGCCCCTATACTGCCATTTCCAATAGGCAATGATTGTGACTCCCATGCAGCATCCGGATTACGGGCTGTATCACCGGCGGTTTCCGGTTTATTTTCACCTTTCCACATATCCGGTCTGCCACCATACCATACGGCATGTCCTTGCAAAGTATTCGGAGCATCAAACCAAATAGCAAGTCCTTTTGTATAATCTGTCCCTCCGGCACAAACTGCAGAGGAGACAAGTAAAGTACTGATAAAAAATGAATAAAGTTTCTTCATTGTCATAGTATTTATTTTTTGGGGTTAAAAATCAACCTTGATATATTTCTTTTTCATCTGTCTAAATTCCATTTTTTTATCACAAACCTCCTCCAGCTTATTCTCTCTGATTACAACACCTTTACAACCATTTAAAATAAACAAAGGCTTTTGACGAAAATCGTCCGAAGAAGTACATTCTACATGATTCTCTTTAAAAATCAAATCCTTCGTACTTTTGGCGTATAACACCGGATTCCCAAATGTACGAAACGTATTACCTATGATACGCACATTTCTATGCACCGGACGTTCCGCATCCACCACCGTATTAGAAGGATGCAACGCAATGACTGCATTTTCAGGTCCTCCACTATACGCACAGCCGATAAATATATTGTTCTGAATCAAAACATCATTCACCGGTCCCGATTCATACCAGCCTTCGGCATCTCCTTCTATCAGGATAGCGCTCATGCCCGTTTTATAATAAGTATTATCTGCAATCACTACTTTTCGGGGAGTAGTCATTAAGGTACCCCGCGTACTTGTCCTCGTAAAATAACAATGACGAATTTCCACTTCGGGCGTGCAACTGATATTCTCTACACAATCGTGATTCAATTCCAATTCACCGGGAATATCCCGATTGAAGGTGACTTGAACAATACGGTCTGTCAACCGTTTCACAGCAACCACTTGCGCAGATGCAAAACGCTCCATAGTAGACGCCTTGACAAAAGCGACCGTATCCCCCTCAAAGTAAGCGTTATACCCATAGCTCTGCCCATGCATGAAGCGCAAATTCAAAGTACGGGTGTTTATTTTCTCAACGGCACGCAAGTTAGTACCGTGCACATTTATCGGATCATCCTGTGCACCCGCAAAATAACAACCAATTATCTTCACCTTTCCACTACATCCGGAAAAGTGCATCATATCCGCAGAAGCTGCCAACAACCTGCCACTGCCTTCACGCGGCATACATTTCACTTTATCCATGGTAATATTACGAGTGTATTGACTTACTATACCAAGCCCATGCATATAGTGCATCTGCACCCGGTTAAGTGTAATATCCCGACTTTCGAAAATAAACCATCCCACCTGGTCACGAATAATGTCACGAATTGTCAAAGTATTCCCCACTTTCGGGCGAAATCCTTCCGGGACATGGAAACGTACTACATTCGGGGCCACCCCTTCCGCCTCCGCAGCAGCAAGCACATTCCACCCCTGGCTATAACGGAAAGTACTATCAACAGGACTATATTCTATACAATGATTCTTGTTTGAACGCCAACCCTCACCAAAGAGGCTCATCCGCCCATTCACTATTTCATAACGTGTGTCACGATGTACAACAACTTCCACCTCATCATCTTCCACACGGGCAAATGTCATTTCCGAACCGGCAGGACGTTCAAAATCAATATGCAAATCTTTAAACACCAGATTCTTACAACGTTCGAGAGCGATAGTCGTCATTTTTCCGTGAAACATCAGCGTTGCTCCGTTTCCTTCAATCATCAGATCTTTCATATCTTCAAACAGCAGACCGATAGTTTTCACTTTGGAAGGACACTCTTGTTCGGTCGATGTATTCGATATAAAATATTTCCGCCGGATAGCACCTTCGGGCCAGATATCATAACGCCCTTTCTCAAAAGAGAGCACGCGAGCACCACTTCGCTTACATTCACTAATAGCTTCCTGCAAACAGGTCACACAATTTTCATATGTATACGGATGTGCTCCGAAGTTTGAAACACGGATAGTATCTTTTTGTTGCGCCCGGGTAATACCGGAAATTCCGACTATTGACAAGCATATAAATAAAGCAATAAATCTCATAAGCAAATATGTATTAAAGAAGAAGTTGTCGCGTTACTTTATATTTATACAAAGATAGCGAATTATGTTCGATTATTAAATAAAGAGCCGCCATCAAATCGCATTTATTCACATAAACCCGATTCTCCAGCGGCTCTAACCTTTCTTTAGTGAGAAATATAGCTATCTATTGAACTCTGTCACTTCAACGGACTCACTATTAATAATATTATTTCTTACTTGTCGTAAACATTATCTCTGCAATACTTGCATTTACACCATTATTACTACCCGTAACCAAAGCACGTATATATCTTCCTCTTACAGGTTCCGGCAACAGCAGGGTTTGGGCATTGGTCGCCTTTTCACTAGGGAAGTTCAATTGTCCCAATTCTGTCCAATGTTCTTCACTTTCACCTATGCTGAATATAACAGTTTTAGTATCTCCGTTACCTTGCCTTCTTGCCAGTTCTATCGAAAGAATATCCTGTTGTGATTTCATATCAATAATGATTTCATGTGGCAATGGAGGATTAGCCCCTTCACCTTTCCATTGTGAGTGCCAGAAACTGGCAAGATCTCCGTCAAGGATACAGGTGGCAATACCATATTTACCAGCATTTTCTCCAACCTTTTCTTCTGTCGAAGCCGAGATTCCCCAATCCGTTCTGTCTGCATCAACATATTGTTCGTGAACCGCATCCCAATCTTCTTTTGAAATGGTATAATAAGCAGGAAAATCCATTATTTTTTCCAAAGTTGGAATATCATCGAAAGCGTCATCAGCTGGCTTAAATGTAGATATCAACTTAAATGATGTCTTAAGGACCGCATCCGGTATAACCGTAGAAGTTTGCCCTTCATCTACTTTGATGATTTTCTCCTTTCCCTCATTATTTGTATACGTCAACGTAGTTCCGGTACACCCCTCTAACGGAACCCAATTAATCGTTACTCCGTTCAAATCTGCCGAGATCGAATTAATTCCCTGAGCTGATAGACTGGCCTGATAAGTGGAACCGTACACTTCACCCGCAATAGTTCTTACCAAAGACTCTTTACCTGTATCACTCCTCGTTATCATATTGAATATATATTTCCCTTCCGGAAGGTCAATAATCGTCGATATAGGATCCTTTATAACACGATTCTCCGGAACAGGAACTACCACAGGATTTTCATTTCCCTCCCACGTAATCACACAAGAGCTGATTCGTGGGTCGGCATTCAGATACCACTCCAACTTGACACGATTGAACCCGCTATAGGCACTCAAATCCTGAACGGCCCCGAGATAGGTTTCTTCTCCCATTTCAAGGTATTTTTCGTGTATCTCATACATATCTCCGCAAGCGGTCATCAAAAAGGCTGACAAGCCACAAGCTATATATCTTATTATATTTTTCATAATCTGATTTTTTTAATTACTCTGTTGCAGGTTGTCCCCAGAAAGTCATTTCGCCAATCTGAGCGTAAGTACCTCCACTCCAGGTTTCAAGCATAAGAATTCTTACATAACGGAAATTAGGAGCTTCAATGGGAACTTCGTGTTCATCGCCATTCTGTATATATTCAATATCTTCATTGGTTATATTCGGATTATCTTGTCCGGAAGGTTTATAACATTCAACATCCATAATCTTCGTCCAACCCTCAAAGGTAGGATACATGATACCATCTTTTTCCACACCGCTATTATACATTTCGTCCGTAAGTTCCGTACAACCATAAATCACATATTTCTTCAAATTATTATGAGTATAGGTCCAAACGTTCGCATCTCCTCTGCGTTGCCACATCTTGAAACGGCTTACCTTGGCAACCTGTCCCATATCGAACGTTATACACCGACCAGGGGCAGGATTATCACTATTAGTAACACTATGGAAACAGTCTGTGTTATTATTACCCTGCCAGATATTTCGTATCGGCAGACCACCCATAGCCTCACAATCACCAGGCAAACGTGTCGGAAGTTCTTTAAATTTCGACTTGTCAAGTTCCTCTTCATACAAAGGATTGCTTTCCAGCTCCAACATCTCGGAATAATTATCCCAACGGTCACGAATTCTGTATCCTAACGTGATTGGTTCAGCAGCCAATCCCCGGATTTTAGCTTGCCCTTCCACTATACTGGAATAGAAATTCTCCAAAGAAACCCATTCTCCGTTTTCCTTTTTGGTAACTTCCAGAATAATATTCTGTCGAGTCGGATTTTTCCACGTCAAACTCACTCCTCCAAAACTATCAGTAATCTTGAGTGACTCATAAATATATTCTACAGGAGGAGTTAATGGACTGATAGAAACGGTTTTCGGTTCAGACTCGTTCTGGCTTTTGTCTACACTCTTCAAAAAGATATTATAGTCACCCACCTTTCCGAATCCTTCTACGATCAAGCTATCTACATAAGGAGAAGCTTTTGTGGTTCTTTCCACCCCATTAATCATATAAGACGCCACAACACACAAGAGATCATCATCTTTCGGAGGAGTATAACGAATGATAGCTCCTCCATTAATGTTCTCCACCTCTATATTCGTAGGCAATCCCGGTGCTACACTGTCGGTAGCATTGAGACCAATCTTTTCGTCCTGCCCACATCCTGCTAGGCAGAGTGTACCGAGCAATGTGACGAACGCATATTTCACAAGCTCTGATATATTATTCATATTTCTCATATTTCCAGTCATTTTAAATTATGAATATCATAGTTACCACCCTGGGTTTTGTACCAGGTTCGGATCTTTCAATATTGTTTCCAGTTTCAACGGCCACAAATAGTCCTTATAACTATACTTTGAACGTAAGTAGATAGTGGTTACTCTATAAAATTCCTGGGCAGTCTCTCCTTGAATATGCCACCCTTTCACTTCGCGGGGAAGTTCTTTTTTCCAACGACGCAAGTCCCAGAAACGTTTTCCTTCACAGGCCAGTTCATTCAAACGTTCCATGCGAATGATTTCACGCATACCGTTTTTCGTATTAGGCTTATCCGGGGACTTGGAATATTTACTCCACGACTCCTTTACCCCCTTCAACCCTGCACGTTCGCGAACCAAGTCCACGTAATCATATACATCCTGTGTGGGTGATTCCTGCGATTCATTCAAAGCTTCCGCATACATCAGATACAAATCAGCAAGACGTATGATTGGGAACGAATAACGGTAGGGAGAGAAACCGCCTTTTGTCAAACCAGTCTTATAGCTACATACCTTTTTATTCAAATATCCCGTATATGAATGGTCTTCCGAAGTCTGGCGCCCTGATACCTCCTTTGCCCGAAAATGATAGAAAGCAAGATTTGCCGGCTCATCATTCGTATAACCATCTCCATACCATGTTCCACGGTCGAATGACAATGAAGCATAGAAACGCGGTTCACGGTTCAAGTGAAGATAGGCTGTTTGCTCTCCTATCTGAAGGTAATATTTATTATTTCCCTCATCCGGGATAGTGGTAATCTCATAGCGGTTAGGATAATTAGCCGTCCAGAAATCACTGTTATCTTCAGAAATAGGCACACCATTTGAAGAATAGAATGCTTCGGCTACTGATAAAGTTGGTCCTAAAACAGAACGCGCGTTATAGTGGCTCCCCTTCGTATGTTTAGCCATTGCAACCGTCTGCAATCCGTTAACGTTCCGAGTACTTCCCCAAATAATTTCTTCATTCCATTTTTCTGTGACAGCCTCACCGATATCCAGCAGTTTGCGTGTTGCCGCAGAAATACTATTGATCGGCAAAGAGAAAGTATAAAGTTTCTCGTGACCATTTTCTTTTGCACAATTTATCGCTTCAAGCGCTGCGTCTGCTGCCAATTTCCATTTACTGTTATCAACCTGTGTCGGGAACAAATGCCTACCCTGATTATCTTTCACATTAATATAATCCGAATTTCCATTAAACAAAGGGCTGGCAGCCAATAATAACAATTGTGCTTTTACTGCTTTTGCAATTGGCTGGGTGATGCGCCCCATCTCCTGTCCTGGATCTGTGATCTTTGAAGGCAGATCTTTATATGCTTCATCCAGCAGGTTAGAGATATAAGCCACTACATCATCCACCGGCTCGCGATAACGCCTTACTTCATCCTGTGAAGCATCTACCGCAATATTAGTATCCATGATAGGAATAGGACCGTAAAGCATAAACAGATAATAATGATAATATGCTTTGAGGAATTTTACTTCCGCAATCCAACGGGTGCGTTCATAATTCTGCAAATCGAGAGGTTTGTTGATATTTTCCAAGAAAATATTACAATCGCGGATAGCTACCCAAAGATTGGTTCCCCCATTTCCTCCATCCCAAAAATTCTGGTAGGGGTCATTATTATTTTGTTCACCGCGACCTATTTCCCATGCGTTGAGAGAGATACGCTGATCTATAAAACCGGTTCCTTTAGGCATTAACCAATGTTCATCACCTGCCAAAAAGCCAATGGAGCCACCCTGATCCCATGAAGGCAGGTAACTATAACAAGTATGTAGAAACTTAAATGAATTAATGCGGTTGCTGAAGGCATTATCCATGCTTGGAGTACCTTCGGGCACTATATCTAGGTAATCACTACAAGAAGTGCTACACAGCATGGCAGCAATCACGAGTGATATGGATATGATTATTTTTTTCATATAACATGTTTTAGAGTGAAAGTTGAATACCTACATTAAATACTCGTTGAACAGGATATCCCAAACCGTTGTTCCCCATTTCCGTATCCCAAATTTTGAATTTGGAAATATTGAACAAGTTCGTCCCGCTTACGTAAATACGCAAGTTTTCCAATTTAGCTTTACTGGTCAGCCGCTTTGGAAGCGTATAGCCTATTTCTGCCGATTTCATACGCAAGAAAGTACCGTCACGCAACCACCATGTACTCGACTGGTTATTATTACTGATAGCCGTATCCGACAACCGTGGCCAGAAAGCATACATATTCTGGTTGGACTCGCTCCAATGATTATTGGCGATAACCTGAAGCAAAGCATTGTTAGCCTGTTTTCCTCCCAATTCGTTGTCCGGGTCATAAGGCTGGGCAAACGGAGTGATACGCAAAGGACTAATAAAGAAGGAAGACCGTGCCGATCCCTGGAAGAAGCAGTTGAAATCAAACGCCTTATATCCCACAGAGAAACCGAAACCATAGATAATTTCTGGTGTAGTCGGATAACCGATAGGCACAATATCCTGCTCGTCGATGATTCCGTCACGATTGATATCTTTATATTTGATATCTCCGGCTGTATATTCGCCAAATTGTTGTTTCGGAGAGTTTGCCACATCTTCATCATCTACAAACAAACGTTCGGCTATGTAACCATAAGTCTGGCTCAGCTTAGAACCGATTTTACTTCTCCATGGAGTAGCCGAGTAGTCCGGTTCTTCGTATTCAGAAAATTCACTGCTGGCGTATGTGAAATTACCTCTGATAGTAGTCCACAGGTTTTTGTTGAAAATATGCGAATAATCCAAAGAAATATCGACACCTTGTCCTTTAGCCTCACCGATATTTGCCCGGATAGGCGCCTGGAATCCCATCAAACTGGGGATATCGGCACGCTCTTGCAGGATATTCGTTCTTCTTTCTTTAAAATACTCTGCCTGAATCTCCAGGTCATTGAATAATTTCAGTTCAAATCCCACATTCATTTTATGAGAAATTTCCCAACCAATCTTCGGATTGGCATAGCGGCTGATAGAAATACCGTTATAACCTTCGTCAAAGTTGGTTCCGAAGTTCATTCCCCTACCGGAATTATTCATATTTACTTCCGACAAATAGAAGAAACGGTTGTCATTATTAGAAATATTATCATTACCGACCAATCCGTATGATCCTTTCAACTTAAGCATATTGACAACTTTGGAAATCGGTTTGTCCGCCCAGAATTTTTCATTGGACACAACCCAGCCCAAACCTCCCGACGGGAAGAATCCCCAACGATGACTCTTGTCAAAACGTTCGGAACCGTTGTAACCGAAATTAAACTCCGCAAAATAACGGTCGGAGAATCCGTAAGTAAAACGTCCTGCTAATCCCAAATTACGGGTAGGGAGTGATTTCTGCAAGGTGTTTTCATTGCCACTTTTCCCTTCACGCACTGTATAAACCAACATACCACTGACATTGTGTTTTTCAACAAACGTCCGATCGTATGACAACGATGCTTCCAAATACAGGGAACTGCCTACTTTTTTACTTCCCGGAGAGTATCCTAGATAATCTGTACCCAAATCCGGATTTAGAGCAGAAAGAGTGTATTCATCTTTTTTCTTATCATAACTATCCAAGGCATAATAGAACGGAGTATAAGAACGTTGAAGATCATAATATGAAGTTCGTGTGACATTTCCCAACAAACGCCCTTTCAAGCCTTCGGTTATAAAACTGAAATCTTGCTTTAGCTCCAACTGGGCAAGTATAACTGTGTTTTCATATTCTTTATAACCGCGTGCCATTTCAGCATACGGATTCAAGTAATTTGCACTAGTTCCATAATTACCGAACATAGGATGATTGGTATATTGGTTAGCTGCATCCGGAGCATACATAGCAGGAAAAAGAACCGGACTTGCTTTAATAGCCTGACTGTAAACCTGCGAACCGCCCTGTATCGGACCTTGATAACTATCAAACGTGCCGCTCACGCGCACTCCCAACTCGGTTGTTTTGGTCAGATTAATATTAACATTCGAACGTACCGTATATTTATCCAACTTAATATTATTATCAAAAAGGTTACTGGGAACCTGTTTCAAGATACCATTATCCCGCGAATAAGACAATGCTACATAGTAACGGGCTACACGGCCACCACCGCTAAGGCTCATGTTTCCGCGATAGTTAGTTGTGAAATCTTTGAATAGCATATCCTTCCAGTCTACCATCGGATAAGCCATCGGATTCAACCCTTTTTCGCGAGCAGCAATCGCGCTTTCCAGATAAGGTAATGCACCATCCGGATTTCGAGTTCTCACCGCCTCATTATGAAGTTTCATAAACGTCAGCGGATCAGCAATTTCAACCTCTTTGGAAGGAGCGGAGAACGAACTTTCTACCCTGAAAGATAATTTCATTTTACCTTCCGTACCTTCTTTTGTCGTTACAAGAATAACACCATTAGCACCACGCGCACCATAAAGCGCAGTAGCAGTAGCGTCTTTCAGAATGGAGAAACTGGCGATATCATCGGTATTCAATCTTGCCAAATCTGATGAAGTCAATTCAATGTTATCAATCAAAATCAACGGATCGGCTTTCCCTGTTCCAAATGTCGTCACACCACGAATAAAGAATTCGGCATTATCTTCACCCGGTTCTCCACTTCTTTGATAAGCAACTACTCCCGCCAACTTCCCTGCAAATCCGGTAGTAAGATTACTACTGGTAGTTTTTAACTCCGCCGGTTTGATAGTAGAAACGGAGCCTAATACGGACTCTTTCTTTTGTTTGGCAAAAGCTACAATCGTGACATCTTCAAGTGCAATACCGCTATCTTCTTTCATCGTCACAACACGAAAGACATTTAGATCTTTAGGGTTGAACGGAACAACTTTCTTCTCATATCCAATGTAAGAGAATTCTATATTTTTCGTGTTTGCCGGTACTTTCAGTACATAATTTCCGTCCAAGTCTGTAGCTACTCCGATACTGGTTCCCGGAATAAAAACACTGGCACCAATAATCGGTTCATTGTTAAAATCCAATACAACTCCTTTAATTGTATAGGTCTTGCCTGTCTGTTGTGGTGATGCAATATCCTGTTTGGCGTGAAGGGGAGGTAAACAAATACCATACAAACAAAACAGGATCAATAATCGCAGTATTCTTCCACAATTTTGTTTTTCATTCATCATAGAAATTAAAAGTGTTAACAATTCATTCTTATGCTTTTCGATAAGCATGAATCTGGGTTAATTAAAGGTTTTCAATAAATAAAGGATAGCACTTTCATCTATTAAATTGCTATCTTCACAAAAACGTTTATTTTTTCTTTGCCAGCATTCGTTATTAGTTTATAATCTTGTTAAAGGTGTTACACCGGAAATTCTCAAATAGACGGCATTTTCTATCTTATGAATCACATCCGTTTTTTCAAAAAATCCCACTACCCGATACTACATTCTGTTGCATCGGTTGTGGGAACTTGGGGGTATGTTAAGTTTCAAATAATACATTATACAAGACTTATTCAATCCCCGGACAAAAGCACTCTTTTTTCCATAAATTGAATATAAAAAACAAGATGATATAACCTGGTTATACTGTACCAGAGGAGATAAACTGTGCTGAGCTGTACTGTTCATAGGATATAAGGTCTTTTTTTATTTATCGCTACACTAAGTTCTACTGGAACTTCGTGATTCGTTTTGTAAAGTGAACTAATGTGTTAGTTTGTATGCAATAATAATTGTAATACGTTGCAAATATATAGATAATTTTTGTAATTGCAATAGATTTGAGTAATGTTTTTATTATCTGGTCAGATAAATATAAAAAAAGAACTTATCTGTTTTAATATTTTTACTCAATGAAATAAATTGTCAATAGTTTTATTTGCAAATAAGCGTTTATATCGTGATTTTTGTATCTATATATTATGCGCTTTTTGTAATTAACTTTGGTAGAGTCCTTATTTTCTTCATTTCATACCCCTCTGATATATATTCTTTTTTTATCACGAAGTTCCAGTAGAACTTGGTAAAAGTTATTTCAAACAAATTCTGAATAATCTTCTAATTGCATATTTTCTTTCAGTAAAAAAATCTATTAAATTTTATAATTATATATCTTTGAATAGTTTTTAAGGAACATATAGACTATCATCGGGAAGCTACATTTGAGACTTCATTCATATTCTAAATAGATTATTTCATTGCCTACTATTACTTCGCATAACCATAGTTATACGAAAAGAAGACTATAGTTACGCGAAATAAAAAACTAATAAAATAGTAAACAGTGAAAAAGAAACGCCTATAACGACAGGAATCATTTATTATACCAATACAGACTTTTCTTATTCATTGTAGTATTTTTAAATTTTCAAAAAGATACGATGTTTATACATCATTTGAAGTATAAAAAAGACAATGAGATAATTAGCAAAACTTAACCATACAGAATAATAGTTACCAAGAAACTGCTCTAAGCCATAGCTGATAGAAGCTGCTATACAACGGAAATTAACGACCTCACCTAAAATATAGGCAGTGATAGAGTTCATCCCATAAATTTTCAACCAATCCAACCCATAGGTATGCCCTTTATAGTCTATCCAATAATAAAATAATCCCATAAGCAGAAAGCAGAGTCCTCCGGAAAACAAAGTCATACTACAAGTCCATAGCCGCTTAATAATAGGCATTTGCAAACTCCATAGCAAAGATACCCCTATTAATACTATGCCTAACAATAATAAAAGCCTCACCACTCCCTTTCTATTTTCTTTTCCTTCTTTCATTATCTTTCCGGCAAAAGTACCTAGCATAACTGTTACTCCAAAAGTTAAGCTACTCCATATCCAAGTATAAGTATAATAAGGAGAAAAATGCCAGTTTCCATCTTCTCCCCAATACACACCATCCCGAAACTGGCCTAGCACTAGTCGGTCTACCTTTTCTGCAAAATTCCCTCCGGGAGTAAAATCGCCGAAGAAAGTCATCGGTATCCAGTAGAGCAGTAACAATAATAATGTAATGAGCACCTGATAACGGAAAGAACAGTGTAACAAAATTATTGCTGCAATAAGATAGCCTGTTGCTATCGCCTGCAACGTATTCGAATATAAATAAAGAGAATCAGGATTCAATCCCAAAAGGTTTCCCTGCACAATCATGCCGAAAATAAAAAGCAATACAAAGCGCTTTATTATTTTACGATAAATATGCCATTTATTAGGGGCATTTTTAAACTTGGAAAAGGAAAAAGGCATGGAGGCTCCTGTCATAAACAGGAAAAGTGGCATCACAAGGTCCCAGAACCGGAAACCAATCCAAGACTCATGATCGAACTGATATAAAATGTCATTAAGCCACGGAAAATTCAAACGTTGCCCCAAAGCCACAAATACCGGTTGAAAGAAAACTAAAAGAAAGAGGTCGAAACCCCGTAGGATATCGAGTGAAGCCAAACGCCCGGAGACGGGAGACAAAGGTGTATTCATAAACATTATAATTTTCAAATTAAAAAGGAGTCGTTGACATAACGTGCTTACTCACCACCTCAACGACTCCCAAGACCTCAATTGTTTGATTTCAGTTTATTTGCTACAAATATAAGAAAATAATACCTATTTATTCAACACAACTTTGACAGTCCATGTTTTCTTTGTTCCATTTGCAGCCATGACACTATATCTACGTTCTGAGGTCCAATCGCCCGGAGCCCCTAACTTCGGGGAGCCATCCAGTGGTGTCACGCGTGCAGCAGTAGACACATTGAAGTATACAACCAACTTATTCAACGACACTTTTGCACGTTCAGCATCAGTAAAACTGCCACTGGCAGCAGGAACCGTGAAAGTCGCAGTAACAACCGCTTCGTCTTCGTTGATACTATTGGACTTCTCCAATTCCTTCTCCGCCACCTTAAACTCACCTGTCAAAGCATCCTTCTCTGTTGTATAGTAGCGGTGATATGCACCGACTGAGGTAATTTCCGCTTCTTCATAAGCCTCAAGATCATCTTTACATGAGGAAACAAATGGCAGGCACAACAGTACAAGCAACCATTTTATGTCTGATAATTTAATTCTATTCATTGTTCTTGTTTCATTGATTAATAATTCGAATATTGGTTATCATTTTACCACAGAGGATTTTGGTCCTTCTCTGTTATAGCAGAGTTTGCATTAATCAAACTTTGCGGAATAGGATACAAATAGCGTTTCTTAGAAAAAGTACGGTCGGCATTTCCATATCCTTGTGTACCGATAAACATACGATGACGGTCACTGCTAATTTCAATAAATGTAGCCGGAGTACGCAATTCTTTGATGACTTCACTTCCGGAGGGTTGTCCGTCGTTTGCTTCTTCACCATATTTGCCCCAACGCAACAAAGACCAATAATAGTCGCCTTCCATTGGCAATTCTACATGACGCTCAATCTTATAATCTTTCCATGCCTCAACCAACGTGGATGCTTCGGATTCCGGCAAACCACCATGTACAGTGCGAGTCTGATTGAAAGTAGCTACTGCTTCTGACAGTTTTGAAGGGTCACTCTTTGCCAGACAAAGAAGGGCTTCAGCCTTATTCAACAGCGCACGTCCGTACCGGAAAATTACATAATGATAATCCGTAGGCACATCAACAAATATACGCCAGTCATTAATGTAGACACCTTTGCGCCACAAGTAATTGGTAGACCCCATTTCAGCGGTTCCCGGAGCCTCACCCAAACTACAACGTTGCAAGTTACCGGTCTTATGCATTGTGACTAATTCCCCATAATATTCACAGGAGTCCTGTACGATTGTCGCATAAAAACGTTTGTCGCGATGCGTATACATAAAATCATTAATACGGGTATCACGCCCTTTATCTTTCGTTTCATAAGCCAGAGAGTGTTCATCCAATTCATCAGCATTCACAGCCAAATCTCTTACAGCATCATTAGAAATGACATTGGTATTATTCACAAACTGGGAAGTCGTATTCCACTTTTTAGCTTCATTTGTCAGTTGGTCAATAACCAGATAATCATCTACCAAATTCTGGGAAGGCGAATGTTCCAGCCAGCACTCAAAGACCCAGTCTTTTTTAAACAAAGGACCACGTCCCAACTTTTTTAGATTATCATTTCCCTGATTAGGAATGACAGTCTGCATATAAGTATCACCGCCATTTGTATTTTCTTTACTGAAATATCTGGCTAAAATAATCTCCGTTGAAGAATAAGAGTTCTCCTGATTGAACATGCCACCATAATTGGCGTCCAAAGAATAACCTTGGATAGCATCTACCGCTACTACCGCTTGTTCCCATAATGTCTTCTTTCGTGTAGCATCCGTAGTGTAAGCAGCAGCCGTCAGACAGACTTCCGACTTCAAAGCCCGAGCCGCATTAGCATTGGCACGCCCGGCAGGATATTCCTCCGGAAGTCCTGCTATGGCATCATCCAAATCACTCAATATCAAATCATACGTCCGGTCAATAGATTCAGTGAGGGGCAAATTAAATTCATCGTCTACTTGCAATACCCTGTCTACCCAAATCACACGTCCACAATGTTTCGCCTGATAATAGTAGATCATAGCCCGAAGCATTTTTCCCTCGGCAACCAGTTCTTTTTTATCCAAATCGGATAAAGCAGTAGAGGCGGAAGCCTGTTCAATAATCAAGTTACACCGACGGATAATACTAAATTTATTAAAACCGAAATCATGTTCCCGATTTATCAGGTCACGTGCCTCTCCCGGACAACTTTGGCGTAGAATTGTATTTAGTGTTATCTGATCGTCTCCCCAAAAATCGTGGTATAATCCCAAAATATCAGGATATGTGCGTAGTACGAATGCATCGGCAGTAGACCGACTCCCCCAAACCAATTCTTCCGAATAAGTTTCCGTAGGTTTCGTATCTAAAAAATGTTCACAACTTTGCAGTGTTAACATCCCTCCTAAAAGTGCAGGAACTATATATTTCATTATTTTCATATTCTGTGTTTTTAAAGTTATTAGAATCCAATGTTAAAACTAATCGAATATACCCTGCTGACAGGATAAGTATATAAATTAGTATTTCCAATCTCCGGATCAATATCGTATTTATTCGATTCGCTGAAAGTCAACAAGTTATATCCACTCAGAGAGACATCACATTTCGTGATCCATGGAACTCTCTTCAATACTTTATGTTTCAGATCATAACCGATATTCAAACTCTTCAGACGGATATAGCCAGTATTAACCAACCAGAAATCAGATGAACCATAATTGTTGCTTCCATTATATTTAGAAGTACTCCGTAGACGAGGGAACTTGGCATTCCGATTATCCGGTGTCCAAACGTCTCTTTGGAAATCATAAATCACTGACAAATAGCCATAATCGGAACCTTGACCTTGCAGCTTGTCTCCAAAATAGAAATCTTTGGACGTAGCTCCTTGCCACAACATATTCATGAACCAGCCCTTATAATTAAGATCTATACTTATACCATACTGTCCGCGAGGAGAAGAATTTTTACCGATACGATGTTGGTCATTTCCGTCAATTATACCATCTCCATTGAAATCATAATATTTAATATCACCAGCACCCAAGTTTACCGAGTTTTGCCGTTTGGGCGAGTTCATCACATCTTCCTGACTTTGATAATATCCCAAAGATTCATATCCGATTCCCCAATATCCTTTGGCATGAGTAGTACGTTTATAAGGATTCTTCAAGTCTGTTTCTGCTTCGTACGGATTATTCATCCAGAATGAATCAAAATAGGTAAAATTAGCACCTATCGCATATTCAAAATCACCTCTCTTTTCTTTCCACTGTACAATGAATTCACCTCCTTGACGAATACTTTCACCGTTAGACTTTACTTGTGGCAATGAGGTTCCTAACGGATCAGTATATGCCACATTAGAAGGAGAAGTCAGATATCCTTTTGTAGACATACGGAAATATTCGACAGAACCGGACAAGCGATTATCTAAAGAAGCAAAGTCTAATCCGACATTTGTACTGCGAGTTGTATACCAAGAAATATCTTTGCTAACCAAGTTACCTTCAGAAAAACCCGGATAAAATTTACCTCCTAACAAATATCCGCGTTCATCCAAATTATAAGACTGTAAGTATGAATAAGCAGAAATATCATCCAGACCAATCTCTCCATAAGAAGCCCTAATCTTAAACAGATCAAGAATATGGCGATCTTTCAAATTTTTCCAGAACGATTCTTCAGAGATTACCCATGCCGCCGAACCTGCATAAAAGACTCCCCAACGTTTTCCTTTCGGGAAATTGTCACTGCCGTCATAACGCATACTACCTTCTACCACATATTTACTTGCATAATCATACTTTAAATGAGCCACTAGACCGGCACGTGCACGTGTCCCCTCAGCAGAGGAGTTTGTAGCCGTAGCAACAGGCCCCGGATTGATCTGATCTACATCCAACAAGTATTCTTTGCGTCCCAGAGTTGCATTATCATACATATATTTATTTGCCTCAATACCGGCCGTAGCACTAACAGTATGCACAACATTAAAAGTACGGTCGTAATTTGCAAAAGCTTGTACGGTGTACTCTGACATATTCCAATAATTCTTTTCTAAAGACGGCTTGCTTGGAGTATTCGGATTTCCGTCCCAATCATACATAACCGGAGATTTCTTCCAATCCTTCTGACGGTCGGCTGTCAGACGATAATTTCCTAACGCTTTCAATCTTAGTCCTGCTACCCAAGGTACCGTCCATTCCAATCCCATATTGGCCTTAACCGTAGCAATCTCTCCCTTGCTATATCCCGCTTCCGGAGAAATCTCCGCCAACGGGTTATCCGGGATATTATTCAATTGCCCATATTGGTTATACGCATTTTCCCAAGGCAATTTATTCTGGATATGACTCCAGACACTACCATAATCACCTCCCGTAGTACTCAACGGCTCCCGGCTTTTTGTCAGATATCCTTCGATTCCTGAAGTTACTTTAACGCCTACTTCCTTAAAATCTGCAATCAGGTTGGTACGGTAATTATAGCGTTGGAGATTATTGGTATTATTCTTATAGATAGACTGCTGGTCATAATATGAGAATGATGTATATGCTTTTACTTTTTCACTACCACCGGTCACAGTCAGTGTATGACGTTGTTCAGGAGCAAATGTATTCATAGCCAACTTCTGCCAGTCCACGTTAGGGTAATGATGAGGATCAGAACCGTTCGCAAAAAGTTCCATTTCTTCCGCATTAAAACGTTCTTTCATACCGTCATTCGCCAACCCCTGGTTCAGATAATAAGCGGCATCATACGAATTCAATTTATCAGGCATAATTGTAGGTTGACTCAAATTGTAGTTGAAACTATAATTGATACTCATTTTACCAGCTTTACCCTGCTTAGTTACCACCATGATAATGCCATTTGCAGCACGTGCACCATATACGGCAGTAGAAGCCGCATCTTTCAGCACAGACATCTGTTCCACATCTTCAGGATTTAAATTCCGGAAATCACGTTCTTCACAGATAACATCATCGATAACAAACAATGGAGTAGCACCACCACGAATGGATATAGAAGAATAGTTATTAATACCACCTCCGGATGTATTCACGATCAATCCCGGAGCACGGCCGGCAAGGCTCTGTGTTATATTAGCCGTAGGTACTTTAGCTATATCTTCAGCATTCACACTGGCAATAGCGGCAGTAGTCTTGCGCTTGGAAGTCGTGCCATACCCCACAACAATCACTTCGTCCAACGCCTTAGTATCTTCTTCCATATAGATACTAATATGTTTCTCCTTACCGACAACAACCGTTTTCGTCCGATATCCGATAAACGATATTTCAATGACAGATTTTGCCGGAAGCTCCAATTTAAACTTTCCTTCCAGATCAGTAATGGTACCAATAGTTGTATTCTGTACTTTTACAGAAGCACCGATTATCGGTTCTCCCGCTTCGTCAAGCACCACACCGGTAATGTTTTCCATTCTTTTACTTTGTTGCTGTACACTTACCTCGTTTAAGGATTTTTCCGTTTTTGTCAAAACAATATGAGTTCCCTCCATTTGATAGGCAACGTCCTTTCCAGCAAACAACTTAGCTAAAACGCTATTAACCGCCTTTGCATTCACATTAATCGAAACCGGACGTTTCACATTAATGTCGTTGGAATAAATAAACAGATAATTAGTTTGATTTTCTATTTCATTCAGCACATCCAGAAGTGTCACATTACTTCTTTTAATAGTAACTTTCGCCGTCTGAGAATTTACATTATCGGCTAAAGCACAGAACGAACAGAAGAACAATAAGAATGTAGTTATTCGCATAGCTCTATAAAATAGGTTAACATGGGGATTTTTTAGCTTATAATCGTCCCCGATTGATTTATTTTTCATATTTTTACGATTAGATTTTATTAAAAGTTTTTTCACTCTCGGGTGAGAAAATTTATCTCACGATCGGCAGGTATTGGTAGTACTTGCCGATTTCGTTTTCAGACTTCTTCTATTTATTTACATAGGCATTCATTTTATAGTTGGACAAATTATTTCAGATAAATCACATTAGCTTCATCATCCCTCCGGAACGAGAAACCGACCTCTCTTTGAAGTACCCGTAATGCGTAATCTACTCCGTCAATCAGCCTGAACTTTCCATTCAGTTTTGGGTTTGCAATTTGTGGATTCTCTTTCACAAAACGGATATCATAATAGATCTCAAATTGTTTCAGAACATCATCAAAAGATAGGTTCTTAAAACAATAAAGCCCGTCACGCCAACGGTAAGTATCCATATCATCAATCTGCTTACGAGTGAGAAGACCGTTTTCCAATACAGCCTTATCTTTGGGATAGAGTGTCATATCTTCATAAGCAGTATGCACCTTCACTTTACCTTCTATCAAAGAAGTTTCAAAAACATCTGTTGTCGCATAAGCGCTTATGTAAAACTTAGTTCCTAATACTTCTACATCACCCTTAGTCGTTTTAACAATAAATGGTTTCTCTTTATTCTTACTCACTTCAAAATAGGCTTCGCCGTCCACTTTTACTATTCTTTGATCGGACACTTTAAAGCTTTGCGGATACTCCATTTTGGTTTTAGCATTCAACCAAACCTTTGTTCCATCAGACAATGTCAAGTGAACACGCTGTCCCTGGGGGACAGTAACTGTATTCATCACTTCGTCTCTAAAAGATTGTTGCAAGAAATATGTAGTCGTAATGATAGTAAGTATCACAATCGCTGCAATACCGGAAAGAGTAGCCACCACTTTATGCCATGGAATATAGAATCGGGGGCGGCTCTTTTCGTAAGACGGATCCCCGTGAAGCAAAATAGCATCAAAAAGTTGACGTTCACGGAAAAACTCGCGACGATGTTCGTCGCATTCATCTATCCAAAGACGAATTTTCTTTTCTTCCTCAAGCGTCGTTTCTTTATTGAAAAATATTGCTGTCCGCTAAAACTCAAAAGGGCATAAATATTCCGCCCGAAGCCCTCTA
>OGGD01000470.1_pt1 | contig 29945 bp, 28 predicted proteins | sample 1571091 | NCBI WGS metagenome assembly OGGD01 (sample SAMEA2582073, study PRJEB24529) | metagenome | biome: Human gut stool | place: China | collected 2011
TATGTCATAATAAAAAAAACGGAAGAGTCACCCCTCCCGTTCTTCATTATTCATTATTCATTCTTCATTATTCACTCTTCATTCTATGACAAGAATAAGCTGTCATGCTTACCTGCTTCCACGTCTGACAAAATTTGCTTTACACAAACAACCAGTTCAGGAAGATACTTTTTGATTATACCAAATATCTGAATGGGGTCTACATTCCCATATTCATGCGAAATAATATTTCGACATCCGAATACGCCTCGCCAATAGACTTGCGGATAATGCGCAAACAACAGAGACGATGTACGATCATCTATCTTCTTAGCCGTTTCACCTACTACCTGTATCAGCATACATGCTGCATCAAATTTTTCCATTCTGTCCGGCGATGTAAGAAAATCCTGTGCACACGTAATCGACTGATTTCTGTTTATCACGAGAGTAGCTTTTTCCAGAATCAGCTCCAATAAATCAATCAATATTTCTTTAGATATAGATCGCATCTTTAAGGATATTCTTTTTTAACGTTGGACGAAGTGACTCTCTAAAGTTCACTAAATCAATAGAAGAATGGAGCAAAACTTCAAGTTCTTCTTTAATCTGCTCCATCACGAAAAAGTCCGGTTCCTGCAGACAGATAAAAACATCCACATCACTTTTTTCATCTTGCTGCTGGCGCGCATAGGAGCCAAACAACCCCATGAACTTTATTTTATATTTCGAAGCCGATTGTGCTTTGAATATTTTCAGTCTGTCGATGATGTCTGTTGTACTAACCATAGCTTGCAGAGATGAAGTTTACACAAAGAAACATAAAAACTTTCATCTTTCCAACTTAATCGCATAAGTTTTTCAAACGATACGCCTCACAGAAACATGTTGTTTCTTTAGACAAAAGAACAGAAGAAGGTATTGAGTTAAAAGTGAAAAGTTAAAAAGTAAAAGCGGCGAGCGTATTGCATTTTCACTTTTCATTCTTCACCATTATTGAAATTATGTCTTTTTGTTCTTATGTCATAACAAAAAAAAGAACGGAAGAGTCACCCCTCCCGTCCTTCACTATATTAATTCTTCATTCTTAATTCTTCACTCTTCATTCTTCATTATTCAACGCACTCACATCAACATCAGGAATGATAACGTCTGCAAGTTTGTCGTTTACAAGAAATCCCATGTATAGTGGAATAGTAAGAATATCCCCATCACGGCCTACGTTATATTGCCCTAACTTGATTGCATTCTTAACATGATACACGTCCTTATTTTTAAGAACCGTTGTCATGCTTTTTGCTTTACCAGACTTTGCCTTAATTTCAAGGAGAACACATTCGCCTTTGAACCTTACCAGGAAGTCCAGTTCAAGCCCGCTGTCCTTATGGAAATAGTACAGTTTCTGACCGGACTTACACAGAAAATCCGCCATGAGGTTCTCGAAAATAGCTCCCTTGTATCCAAGAAGATTTCCCTTTAAAATATCCGCCTGAGTACCATAGTCGAGCATTGCCACAAGAATACCTATATCAGTTGTGTACACTTTGAAACAGTCTTTAATAGCATTCCCCTCTAACGGCAATTCCGTAGTCTGTGTGTTATAGCATCTACGGATAATCCCTGCATCTTCCAGCCACTGAATACTGCCGATGTATTGAGCAGACCTTCCTCCCTTTTTCACAACTGAATACTGGAATTTCTTGTTCTCTTTAGCCAGTTGCTTCGGAATAGAGTCAAAACATTCCCGGATATTGGGCTTGTCCGCATCCTCTGCATATTTAACCATATCTTCTTCGTATCCGGCAATAAGATTTCGCTGCAACTTATAGATAAGTTCGATATTCCTGGTTTTAAGGAAGCAATTCACCACTTCCGGCAGCCCTCCGACAATCACATATCTGTACAGCATCTCCATCATGACCTTATGAATCCCGTCAGGAACAGCCTTTTCGTTCTCAAAGCATGATTTTACAGAATCAATAACTGTCTGACCGATTCCGTTTGCCCATAGAAACTCTTCAAAATCCAATGGATACATGTCAATCACGGTTTCGTATCCGACCGGAACAGAATCTTGCCCTACATCCTCCTTCTTTTTCTTACTTTGACCATAACCTTTTACCCCCAAAAGCGAACCTGTGGCAATGACATCGAAACGCCCGTCTATATGAAATGACTTCAAGGCAGTCCTTGCTTCCCTACACTCTTGAATCTCGTCAAGAATAATACAAGTCTTCCCTTCAATGAAACGACTGCCCTGAATCAAAGCAGAGAGGTTGAGAATGATGGTATCCACATCTATATTGCCGGTAAAGGCAGACTTGTTGTCAGGCTCAAGAATGAAATTCATATAGACCACACTTTCATAATTCTCCCTTGCGAATTTCTGAACAATGTATGTCTTTCCACACTGGCGGATACCTTTTATTACAAGAGGCTTTCTGTCCTCAGACCGTTTCCAGTCGGCTAAATATGTTTCTATCTTCCTTTTAAGCATGGTGTAATCTTATTTCCCAACGACGAAATTACACTTTTTCCAGCGAATAAACCAACATTCGACACATTTTTTCAAACGAATAACATTCATTACAGCACATTTTCTCAAACGAGTTATACAGATATCGAGCTTCTTTAGACAGAAAAAGGTATAAGGTATATAGTTAAAAGGTAAAAGTTAAAAAGTAAAAGAGGTGAGCGTATTGCGTTTTCACTTTTCACTTTTCATTCTTCATCATTATTGAAATTATGTCTTTTTGTTCTTATGTCATAATAAAAAAAACGGAAGAGTCACCCCTCCCGTTCTTCATTATTCATTCTTAATTCTTCATTATTCTCCATTCTTCGCCTTCCGGTTAATCACATGGTCAAACCAGAGGTTCAGCAGCGTCCATACCACCACGTCAATCACGAACACCAGCGTGTTGTTCATATAAAGAATCGCCACGATGGTAAACGCACAGAAGCAGGCCGACATCAGCTGAATCGTTACCAGCGCCCTCCGCGGTGAGAAACCCATGGCCAGGAACTTGTGGTGGATGTGCGTCTTGTCGGGCATGAACAGCGACCGCTTGTTACGCGCACGCCGCAGCACCACACGAATCACATCCAGACACGGCACCATCAGCACGCTGAACGACACCAGCACCGGACTCGTCTTCATCGTGAGCAGCATATCCGGCTCATACATACAGTACTTGATGACAAAGAAGCTCAGAATATACCCCAGCGTCAAGCTGCCGGTATCCCCCATGAAAATCTTCCTTCCCAAATCCGCACTGCCGAACACGTTGTACGAAAAGAACGGGATAATCACCCCCACCGTCACGAAAGCCAGCATGGCATAGCTCCACATGCGGAAATGCACGAACAGCACCCCGAACACCAGCAGCGCCACCATACTCAGCCCCGACGCCAGTCCGTCGATACCGTCAATCAGGTTGATGGCATTGGTGATGAACACCACCAGCAGCATGGTCAGCGGAATACCTACCTCTGCAGGAATCAGGTAAATGCCAAAGAGACCATAGAAATTGTTGATATACAAACCCGACAGCGGAAACATCGCCGCCGAGATAATCTGCACCAGGAACTTCTTCCGGTAGCGCACCCCAATCAAGTCGTCGGCAATGCCCACGATATACAGCAGGGTCAGCCCTCCCGTCAGGAAAAGAAACTCGCACACCAGGTCCGTTGTCGATGTCTCGGCAGGTCCGTGGCCCGTCATCAGCCGCACGGCCGTAAACACACACAAGGAAAAAAGAATTACCGGGAAAAAGGTCACCCCCCCGAGGCGAGGTATCGGACGTTTGTGTACTTTCCGTTCATCAGGCACGTCAAACAAGCGTTTGCGCAATGAAATAATCAGAATATTCGGGATAATGATTCTCCCCAGTATCACTGCCGATACAAATGCAGAAATAATAATATACAGATTCGCCATTGTCCGTTTGGATTTTGAATAGTGCAAAGGTAGGATTTTATTTCGAATCCTGAAAACTTTTCAGGCGCCGGACACCTTCTTTTTACGATTTAGAAAACTTTTGTTCCGCTACAGCTCCTTTTTCACGTCAAAACAGGGGCAGGCCTTGGTCCATTCCTCCGGTTCCACCGTTCCGTCGCCGTCCAGATCCGGGCTCAGGTCGCGATGCCCCACCACCTGCGTGATGGCCGGAAAATCCGATTTCAGCACCCTCACCAGAATCCGGAGCGAACGCTTCTGCAGTTCCGTACGCGTATCCGCCGGCCGTCCCTGCGCATCCAGTCCCCCTTCGTAGGCGATGCCGATGCTGTGCTCGTTATACCCCTTGGCATGCGCTCCGGCCCGTTCCACCGGTCGCATTGTACAAATTTCACCATCCGTGCGGACAAAATAGTGATATCCGCAACACTTGAACCCCCGTTTCCGGTGCATCTTCGTCAGTTCGGCAGGCGAGAGCGGGCGGTCCGCTCTCGTTGCCGTACAGTGAATCACAATCATGTCAATTTTTCTCATCACAATCCGGTTTTCTTCCGGTCAGGAGACAGAGAATACACTTCAGCACCCTGACCACAATCCATTTTACTTTCGTCATCTTCTCACGCCTTAGTTCCGATTACACCCCTGCACCGTCGTCCTCTTCTTCTTTCTTATACTTCACCGGCACCCGTTCGAAAGCCAGGTTGTTGATAGCCTCCTGCATCACCGTACCCGGGCGGAACAGCACGCGCACCTTTTCAATCATGCTGTCGGTATACGTATCTTCCGTAGCGGCTCCTTCCCCGCTCAGGCTCAGCTGCAGCGAACCCAGTTCACCCAGGCGTACGATTTCGCCGCCCTGCAAGCCTTCCGATACAATGTCTTCCAGTCCCGTCAATACCGCCATCACGTCGGCACGGGTCACGGTACACATCTGGTGAATACGTTCCGCTATTTCACGGATACCCATCTCGCCGCGAGCCTGCGACTGTGCATAATACTTCACTTCACCGCTTTCACGATCGGCCGGGTTCACACGCCCTACAACCGAATAAGTCACTGTTTTCTTCATAGGTCTTTCAAATTAAAAATTAATAATAAAATTAAGAATTAAGAATGATGAATCTTGAATCTTGAATGAAGAATTAAGAATGATGAATGATGAATCCAGGAAACGCGCGCACATTCTTCATTATTCACTCTTCATTATCAATTGCCAATTCTTCATTATTCACTCTTCATTCTTCATTGTTACATAGGCAAAGTTACACTCCCCGTTTCCGCCCATGTAGACATTTGAGGACATACGAAGACTTACGAAGACATTCGAGGAAATTTGAAGACTTTTGAAGACATTAGAAAAAGGAAGCGCCACCGCTTACGGCTCTCCAAGGAACCTCACAATCAGTTCCACCTCCGATTTCAGGAAAAACTTGCGGTTTTTCTGGTAGCCCGACCGCTCGAGCTCCCTTTCCAGTTCCGCACACTGCTTGATCCATCGCCCCAGCCCCTGCAGGGCACCTTTCTTACCTGCCTGCGGAAAATACAAGCCTGCCAACTCACTTTTCCGGTAAGCCTTCAGGCAGAACCCCTCCCGTTCCTCCCCGGAAACAGCTCCCGGTCCCGTTTTCAATTGCATGTAGTTCATTGTTCCGTTTTATTTTAGTTACCTATAAATATACACAATTCCGGCCGGATACACAAGTTTTTCCACCCGTTTTTTCCGGTATTTTCCCTTCTTCGGAACACAAAAAGCCACATGAAAATCAAAACGTTATCACCATCCGGCGACCGGGCGATGAAGACTACTCTTCAGCCGGCGCCTCGGTGAATCGCCCCATGGCACGACGGTTACGGTTCACCTCTTCGATGGTATACATCACCACCCGATACCCCCTCTTTCCCGCCACGCGAACCTGCTCGAATCCCGCCTTCCGCAAGGCAAGCCCCACCTTGACGGCACTGAGGGGATTCTTCATGCCCCCGTTGATGTGCTGCAAAATCTCGCCCACCGTCAGGAACATACATTCCTCGCCGGGCATCGGCACGCGGAAAAAAGCCAGCAACAAGTCCGTTTCCAGGCTGGCCGTCTCAAACCGCTCGTTGCGTGCGTTCACCTGCGCGATTTCCTCCTCGTCGAACCAGTAGCGGAATCCCTTCTTCCACAGCATCAGGGCCTGCCCGTACACCCCCGCATAGTCCACGGGATGCGTGTAGGGGTCGTCAATGTGCACCACCGTGAAGGGCAGCCAGCGCCGGCTTCCCGTGGGGTCGTTCAGAAACTCCGGCTGGTTGGTCGTGCCGCAGAAACTCGCGATGTGCGGGCGGTTCTCCTTGTAGTGCCCGTACGCCCTCCGCTCGTTCACCGCCGGCAGGGTCACCATCGCCTTGAGCTGGTTGATGTCGCCCAGACGCAGCTCGTCAATCTCCTCCAGGCAAATCAGCGCAAATTCCGACAGCGCCAGGTTATCATCCTTCGTCAGCCGCCCGCTGTTGGAACGCACACAGAAATACCGCTGCAGTTCAGGCGGCAGCAGCCGTGCCAGCCAGGTCGTCTTGTAGCAGCCCTGCCGCCCCACCAGCACCAGAATCTGGTGGTTCGTCACCTCCTTCACCATCAGCGACACCACCACAGCCACCAGCCACTTGCGGAAACAATCATCAAACAGTTTCGCGTCACCCTCCACGTGCACCGTGGCCGCCAGCCGCCCGATGTGGTCGGTCACCCCGTCCCACGGAGGCAGCGAGCGGAAATACTCCGTAAAGGGGTTGAACTCCGGCACGAACTCCGACTCCAGCACCGAGCGCACATCGCACAGGCGTACCGTGTGCCCCTCCTTGGTCATGCGGCTCCACAGCGAGTTCACCAGACGGTCGGTCAGCTCCACAAACTCCTCGGCCTCGGGATGCCGCATCTCCTCCTTCCCGGTAATCACGTTCTTCCGGAACTCCGCCTGCGTGGCGAGAAACTGCTCAATCTCCTGGGGCGTGGCCAGCTGGGAACGTCCCTCCCCCTTCTTCTCCCTCTTCGCACGAAACAGTTCCGCCTCCCGCCGTCCGTGCGCCTCCGTATCGGCATAGCACGAGCGGAAAATGGCCGCCACGTCGCCGTCGTATTCCGGAAAGCGTCCGTCCGCCCAGCCGATGGCCTGCTCCAGCGGCAGCCCGAACTCGTTCATCAGATAGCCCATGCGCATGATGTACTCGTTGTGATGATGCGGGGCATACACCACACCCTGCTCCTCCAGCTCCCTGCGGATACGGGCCACCACACGCTCCACCCGTCCCCTGCGCGGCTCATCCGCCTTCTTCATGCGCGAAAGGTCGAAGCGGAAAGGTTCCGCCCCGCCGTGGTAATGCACCTGCGCGTCATGCGCCAGTCCGCTCAGTCGCGTGGCATTCTTGCAGGCAGGGTCGAAAGCACACTTCGTCAGCTTCTGGTAATACTCGTTCACCCTGTTGAACACCTGGGCGTACAATGTCAGACAGTCATTGTCGGGCACCTCCCCGTCCAGGCAGTAGCGGCACACCACCCTCACCCCCTGCCCGCTGATGGTGGTATAAGCCAGCACGGTGTGCGGGTCGGCACACACTTTTTCGAACACCTCCCCCGCCTGTCCTTCGGGCAGATGGTCAAAATCCACCATCGAGAGACCCGTCCAACCGCTGATGTCGGCTCTTCGCTTGCCCCCGTCGAAACACACCGCCACGGCAAAGCAGGGGCAGGCCGCCTTTTCCCGGTTGGCGGCCGTCTTCTGCCCCTGCGAGCGATAGTAACGGTATTTTTCGGTGTGGTCGGCCAACACCTTGTCCTCCCGAATCAGACGGACCACTTCATCAAGACTCACCGCCACGGGCATCGTGTCGGCATAACCCTTAAAAATACTTAGCATCATTTTGTTCATTTTCTCGTGCTTTATTTAATGATTTATTAAATTTGCAATCCTTTTAGTTTTAATTTTTGTGTTTTCTTTTCAAAACAGCGAAACGAATGTAACACAAGTTTACAGAAAGTACAAACCCATATTGCACGCATGTGTGCAATATTTTAACCAATAATTTACTATAATTTTATTTTTTAAACAAAATTGCGTATGAAACAAGCAAAATTGATTGAACTAGGACAGATGCTGGAAGCGTGGCGCCACCAGGTGCTGTCGCACGGCCGTACCCTCACCGTACAAGAGTTGTGCCGACTGGCGCCGATGAGTGCACACACGTTTCAAAAAGTTAAAAAGGGCTCCTGACGGATCTGACATTCCTCGGCCGCATCCTCGCCGTGTACCACCGCCTGCTTGCCGCCGATCCGCAGAAGCAGGACGAGCTGCTCCGCGACTTTTTCCGTTCACTCACCACTGATTTAGAGCGAATTAAATCAAGCCAAGGCATCCAACCACCTCACACAAAAGACACAGAACGGTAGTGAAGAATCGGCCTTCCCCGGGCCACCGCTTGACGGGTTGTCGGGGTTGGCACCGGTTTTGCAAACTTCCTATATACAGGTGTGGAACAAGTATGACACACTTGTTCCACACCCCGCGTATATACATTTTATAAAAATGCCTGCCAACCCCGACAACCCGTCATGATTTCCTTTCCGGAACTCCCCGAAAACGCCCTTGCGTTTTGAATCGAACGCCCTTGCGTTTGGAGTAAAACGTACTTGCGTTTTATCACAAACGCACTTGCGTTTCAGGTAAAACGCACTTGCGTTTTTCTCACGCCCCGCCCTGTACCCCATACATTGTTCCAGAATTGTTACAAAATCCGCCGATATGCCCACTTTTTCATTGATTTCCACCCTTTTCACCGACAAAAACCCCTCTATAAGTTGAATAAACCAAAAATAAGGCTTAATTTTGCGGCTGATTATCGGCCGTAATTTTTACCGCCCCCAATCTATAGCTGGGAGTGGTAACGGCGAAGCACGCCCTATGCGCAGGGAAATTCCTTTAGAAAAATCATAACAAAACCATAAGAAAAGATGAAGATACGCAAAGTAGTCTGTATGCTGACGTTGTCCACCCTGCTGGTGAGCGGGTGTACGTCTTACCAGAAATCGCTCTACCTTCAGAACGAACAAGTGCTCAATGAATCCCTTGAAGGACAGCTCTATGACTTCCGCATCATGCCCAAGGACGAGCTTACCATTTTGGTAAGTACCACCGACCCCGAGGCATCAGCTCCTTTTTACCGGAAAATCGGACAAAGTAAAGAAAGTACCAGCAGCAGCAACTCTGTAGGTATGCAAGATGCAAAATTATTGGCCTACTTGGTAGACAATCAGGGGTGTATTGATTTCCCTGTATTGGGAAGTCTCAAGGTTATGGGCCTGACCAACCGCGAATGTGAGGCCCTGATTCGCGAAAAGCTGCAGCCCTACCTGAAGGAAGTACCCAACGTCACGGTGCGTACCTCCAACTACAAATTCAGCGTATTGGGCGAAGTAGGACACCCGGGTACCTATACCACCGATGCCGAAAAGGTCACCATCTTCGAAGCCTTGGCACAGGCAGGCGATATGACCCTTTTTTCCGTACGTGATGACGTGCAGCTGCTCCGCGAAGACTCCACAGGCGTGCGACGGGTATACCACCTTAACCTGAACGAAGCCAACATAGCCCAGTCACCTTACTTCTATCTGCAGCAGAACGACGTGGTCTATGTCAAGCCCACCAAGGCAAAGGTACGTACCAATACCTTTAACAGCAACTCCTCCATGTGGATTACCCTGCTCAGCATCGTAACCTCCATCACTTCACTTGTACTTGCAATTTCCAAATAATAACGACATTTACCTATGGCAGAAGAAACCAAGAACTACCTACTGGAAGAAGACAACGAAACTTCCGGCTTCGACTATAAAGCGTTTTTAATCAAGCTCCTGATGTACTGGCCCTGGATTCTGGGCTGTGTGGTCATATTCCTGATCGGCGCCTTTTTCTACCTCAAAACCCTGACCCCTCTTTACACCGTCAGCTCTTCCGTGCTGATTAAGAACGAAAGCAAGGGAGGAGCAAGTGGAGCCAACCTGGAAGATTTGGGCTTTGTATCCTCTTCCACCCAAAGTTTTGACAACGAGTTGGAAATCCTGCGTTCACGCACCCTGATTAAAAAAGTAGTGACCGCCCTCGACCTCTATGTCAGCTACTCCGTGCCCGGTCAGTTCCGCGATACTGAGCTTTACAAGCAGTCGCCCGTCAAGGTATGGGTAACCCCTGAAGAAGCCGAACGTATGGGCTATGCCCAGGTCAAGATGCACTTCCGCAACCAACAGCTTCACGAAGTCCTGGTAGAACACGAAGGTCAGGAATGGAAAAAGACCGTGGAAAGCCTACCTGCCGTATTCTCTACCCCCGCGGGTGTATTCACTTTCTCGGCAACTGACTCTACCCAACAAACTATCCAGCCTGTACCCGAAGTGATTCAAACTACAGTCGTATCACCCAATGCAGCAGCGGCTTCCTACCGTAACCGCTTGGCGGTAAGTCCCAGCAGCAAGTCTACCACCATTGCCCAGCTTACCTTCACTAGCAGTCAGGAATCTCGGGGAGTAGATTTCCTAAATAAATTAGTAGAACTCTATAATGAGGAAGGTAATAACGACAAGAACGAAGTAGCCGCCAAAACCGCTGAATTTATCGATGAGCGTATCCGCATCATTAATAAAGAACTGGGTACTACTGAAAGCCAGTTGGCCAGCTTCAAGCAGCGGGCGGGTGTCGTAGATATTGCCGCCGATGCTACCCAAGCTGCTGGCGAACAAGCCAACTATGAACGTGCTTACGCGGAGAATGAAGTACAAATCAGCCTGGTCAATCACCTGAAGAACCATATTCTCAACGAAAGCAGTCAGTATGAAGTCATCCCTGCCAACATCGGGCTGAACAACAGCGATTTGAACACCGTAGTGCAAAACTACAACCAGATGCTGATTGAGCGCAAGCGCCTGCTGCGCACCTCGCACGAGGACAACCCTGCCGTGCAGAGCCTGAATGCCAGCATCGACGTGATGCGCAACAGCGTAATGGGCGCCATCCAGACGGCCGAAAAAGGATTGCTTATCAACCGCCAGGCCCTGCAGGCTCAGACCCGCAAGTATGCCGGTAAGGTAAGCGACGCCCCTGTACAGGAAAAAGAATACCTCAGCATGTCGCGCCAGCAGGAAATCCAGGCCAACCTCTACCTGATGCTGCTGCAGAAACGTGAGGAAAACAACATCACCTTGGCTTCTACCGCCAACAATGCCCGCGTCATCGACGAACCTCTGGCAGGCGGCCAAATCTTCCCTACCCCTTCACAGACTTACATGATAGCCCTTGTATTGGGCTTAGGTCTTCCTATAGGCCTGATTTTCCTCTGGGGCTTGCTTCAGTTTAAAATCCAGACCCGCGGTGATGTAGAAAAAATTACCCACCTGCCCATCATAGGCGATGTGCCACTTACTCCGGAAACAGCCGAAAATGCCATTGTGGTACGCGAAAACCGCAACGAGCTGATGGAAGAAGTGTTCCGCTCGGTGCGTACCAATATCCAGTACATGCTCCAAGAAGGCCAGAAAGTCATTCTTTTCACCTCCACCACTTCCGGCGAGGGCAAGAGTTTCAATGCCGGCAACCTGGCCTGCAGTTTTGCCTTTATGGGCAAAAAAGTGGTAATTGTGGGGCTTGACATCCGCAAGCCCGGACTGAACAAAGTATTCCACCTCTCCCATAAGGAAGCCGGTATTTCACAATACCTGTCCGACCCCGAGCACACCGATTTGCTTAGCCTATGTCAGGTATCTACGGTTTCACCCAATCTCTATATTTTACCCGGTGGCGCCATCCCTCCCAACCCGACTGAATTGGTAGCCCGCCAGGCACTCGATGACGCTATCCAACAGCTAAAAGCACATTTTGACTATGTGATATTAGACACTGCTCCTATCGGCATGGTAACCGATACCCAGCTTATTGCTCGTGTAGCTGATTTAAGTGTTTACGTATGCCGTTCTAACTATACCGCCAAGAGTGAATTCAAACTAATCAATGAATTGCAGCAGGACGGCAAGTTGCCCCACCTCTGCGTATTGATTAACGGCATTGATATGAACAAACGTGAAACCGGCTCCTACTATGGCTACGGCAAGTATGGCAAATACGGGCACTACGGTTACGGAAAGAAATACGGCTATGGCTATGGCTACGGTTATGGCTATGGACAAAAGAAATAACTAAGGCAGAGTCTTTCCCACGGGATGGGAGAGAATTTTTTCATATTTAAAATTATTCCAGCCGATGTGAATCGCCTGGAATTTGTTCCCATTTCAACTATTACCTGTTTAACGGAATATTTCACGGAAAAGTGTCTTCTACCTATGTGAAAGTATAAAGGACAATATAGATAAGTATCCAAAATTAGCGTAATATAGAACATCTCTGCTGTCTGGCCCATGCAAGGGCTAAGTTCAAGTATACCAACGACCAGGAAAGTCTGCAGGCAAGAATCTTCCTTGAACTGAAAGCAGAGTTATACGGCATGGAAGATACTTACCGCCGGGAAAAACTTACTGCAGACGAGATTTACAGCAAAAGGAATAGTAAGGAAACAACGGAAATCATCGATAAGATAAAGACGAAGCTTTATAATCTGCCGGTAAATCCGGATGAGAGCCGAAGTGAACTTATGAGCAAGGCTCTTAACTATCTGAAGAACTTTTAGAATCAGATCTTCGCCTACAGAAATGATAGTGATGGAGAATACTACATAGCAATATGGCGGCAGAAAGAGCGATAAGACCAATCACTGCCCAAAGAAAGAACTGTCTGTTTTTCAGAAGCGTGAAAGAAATACAGAACTCCGCAATCTATATACCTTTATAGAAACCTGCAGACAGTCAAGGGGCTCCTTCAGGGATTACTTCTGCAAGCTGCTCAGAAAATTAAAAAAAGGAAGAACGGATTGCGAAAACCTTCTTCTCATGACAATATGCAAAAAATAATCGTTAAATTTGTGGACTCTTTTTTAGACGAGTGCCTGCAGGCACCCGTCTAAAAGGGTGGATTCTAAAGTTGGATGTTTACAATTTACTCATATGAATCAAAACAAACGCATAGTTAAAAACACTCTAATGCTTTATTTCCGAATGTTACTTATAATGTTTGTATCCTTATATACAAGCAGAGTTACATTAAAAGCTCTAGGTATCACAGACTATGGATTATATAACGTCTTAGCAGGTTCAATTGTAATTTTCAGTTTTATAAATAATTCCCTAGCAACAGCTACCACAAGGTTTATTACCTTCCATCTAGACAAAAAAAATCTCAATAATATAAGAGAAGTTTTTTCCACTTCGATACAAATTCATTTATTTATATCTTTAATAGTTATATTATTGAGTGAAGTTATTGGGGTATGGGGTATAAACAATATACTTAATATTCCAACAAATAGAATATTTGCTTGTAACATAGTTTTCCAAATCGTTATATTTTCTGCCATTACAAGTATTCTACAATCTCCATTTGGGGCTCTAATTATTTCAAATGAGAAAATGAACATATACGCTTACGTTGGCATTATAGATGCGATATCCAAATTAGCAATAGCTCTATTTATAACAATCACTCCATATGATAAACTAATAACATTTAGTGTATTACAATTTATTGTAGCAAGCGGAACTTTCGGTTTCTACTATTTTTATTGCAAACGGGCTTTCAATTCCATTTTTTATATTTCCCTCAAAAGGAACCGTAAACTAATAAAGGATATGTTAGGTTTTTCTAGTTGGAATTTATTAGGATCAACAGCCATTATGTTAAAAAATCAAGGGGTAAATATTTTAATAAACATATTTTTTGGACCTGCTATAAATGCAGCTAATGGAATTGCCTATCAAGTAAACTCTGCTGTATTTCAATTCAGCAATAATTTCACAACCGCTATTAATCCACAAATTATCAAAAGTTATGCAACAAATGAAAGAGAGCGAATGCAAAAACTTATTATAAGGGGCGGAAAATTCTCATTCTTTTTACTTTTATTTCTCTCTATACCTATTATTTTAGAAACGAATTATCTCTTAACGTTATGGTTAGGAGCATTTCCAACATACACTATTACATTTACTAGGATTGTTTTATTTTTAACTTTAGTTGAATGTTTCAACTACTCTATTGGCTGTGCAATACAAGCTACTGGAAATATTAGAAATTATCAAATTATTATTAGTGGTATAAACCTTCTTATATTTCCTCTTTCATACATATTCTACAAAATAGGAGCTCCACCACAATCAGCTTTAATAGTATCTTTATCAATAAGTATTTGTTTATTATTTATACGTCTATATTTCATAAAGCACCAATTAGGTTTCTCTCCAACCATTTTTTTAAAAGAAGTATATTGTAAGTCTTTTTTGGTATTAGTTATCTGCTTGCCTATTCCTTATTGCGTATCAACTTTTTTAGATGAAAGTTTTTTAAGATTACTTATAACTACAGCTATAGTATTTATAGTTAATACTATAACAATATATAAAATCGGGTTATCTATAGATGAAAGAAAATTCATAGTCAATAATATTAAAAATAAACTACGTATAAAAATATGAGAAGATTTATAGAATGCCTACTACCAATCACAGCCTGCAATTTAAAATGTAGCTACTGTTATATTATTCAAGGGAACAGAAGGACTAATCAAAAAGCCACATTTAAATATACGCCTGAACACATAGGAAAAGCATTAAGTAAAGAAAGATTAGGAGGCATCAGTTTAATTTCAATTACAGGAAGTGGAGAAACACTTATCCCTAAAGAATTACCCGCTATAACTTATGAAATTCTTAAGCAGGGGCATTTTGTAAACATAACTACCAATGGAACTTTAACATCAAACATACAAAAACTTTTAACTGTAACTGAAAAATATCATAGCCATCTACATATTTCTTTCTCATTCCATTATGTTGAGTTAAAAGAAAAAGGTCTCTTAGAAACTTTTTTCAATAATATAAAGATGGTTCAAAATGCAGGATGTTCATTTCTTTTGCAAATAAACTTATCAGATGAATATCTTAAGTATTGGGATGAAATAAAAAAGATTTCATTAGAAAATTGTGGCGCGTATCCGCAGGTTGCATTAACAAGAAAAGAAACAAATAATTCATATGAAATACATTCACACCTTACAAAAGAAAAGTATATAGAAATTGGAAAAGAGATGAACTCACCTCTATTCGATTTTACTTGTAAAAACTTTATGGTAAAACGAAATGAATACTGCTATGCTGGATATTGGTCAGGCAAATTAAATTTAGGTACCGGTATCCTAACCGGTTGCTATGGAAATGGAATACAACAAAATATATTTAAAGATTTAAATAAAAAGATTCAGTGGTGTCCTATTGGCAAACATTGTAATTTTCAATATTGCTTTAATTCTTCTCATTTTATTTCACAAGGAATTATCCCTGAATTAGAGCCTGTGCCATCTTATGGAGAATTAAGAAATCGTGAAAGCGCGCATTGGTACACGACAGAAATGCAAAATTTTTTATATCAAAAATTTCAAGATACAAACCCACTGTTAGATAATAAACAGAAACTATATTACAATTTTAAATATCTTATTCATCAATATACTCGAATATCTTCATGGAAACAACTTATAAAAAAATCTTTGAAAAAGATCTTTTTCCACTTATAACAAATGATTATATTCTTTTGGATTTACCATATTTCACTAATGTTGGTGATGTATTAATATGGCAATCTACCTTAGATTTATTAAAGAATGTCAATCATAAATGTATATATTCTTCTAGCATTGAAACTTACCGAAAACAACAATTACCTCAAGAATGTATAATCATATTTATAGGTGGAGGAAATTGGGGAGATCTTTGGAAAAGGCATCATGATTTTAGAAGAAAAGTCTTAAACGATTATCCCAAAAATCCCATTATTCAATTACCTCAAAGTGTTTTTTTTAAAGACTCAACATATTTACAAGAAGATATCGAAATATTCTCCAAGCACAAAGGGGATATTACTATTTGTTTAAGGGATGAAAATTCTTATAATTTCGTTTCCAAAACATATAATAATGTAAATGTTCTCTTGTTGCCAGACCTGGTTTTGACATTCAATGTCAACAAATATATTACTCCCAAAAAAGGAACAGGGATTTTATTCAATAAAAGAGAAGATTCAGAAGCTATTATATATACAAATTACAATATTCCTTTTGAAGCTACAACAAGAGATTGGCCTTCAATTGAAAAATTACCTTTTAACATTAAGGTATATAACAAATTAATTCCATATATCAAAAGAATTGATGCTTTATTAAAGACAAACGCATATTGTTGTATCACAGACTATCTGTATAAAAATTTCTTTAAAAATACAATAATTAAATCAGGCGTTTCTTTTGTAAATAAGTACGATACAGTATATTCGACACGGTTACATGTAGCAATACTAGCTACATTACTCAACAAAAAAGTATATGCTATTGATAATTCATACGGAAAAGTAAAAGGAGTATATAATTTATGGATGAAAGACATTGCCAATATCAAAATGCTATAAAAGTATCTATAATAGTACCTGTTTACAATGTGGAAGATTACATCAAAAGATGTATGCTTTCAATTATAAATCAAACCTATCCAAATATTGAATGTATTATAGTAGATGATTGTACACCTGATAATAGCATTACAATAATTCAATCCTTATTACAGCAATATAATGGTACAATCAGCTTTCAAATCTTGAAACATACAACCAATAAAGGGTTATCTGAAAGTAGAAATACAGGTACAGAAAAAGCAACAGGGGATTATATCTACTATTTAGACAGCGACGATGAACTGACACCTAACTGCATTGAGCATTTAGTGGATATTGCAAAGACAGACAATTCTATTGAAATTGTACAAGGAAACACCAAAAGGCTTCCTGAAATTTCAGGTACAGACTGGTATGATATTAGTCAGTACAATCTCCCGACGGAATTCATTGATAATGATAGTATTCGAAATTGGTTTTATGATTTAAATACCACCAAACCAATAAATGCATGGAATAAGCTAATAAAAAAAGATTTTCTGAAAACCAACACAATTTCTTTTGAGCCAGGAATAATCCATGAAGATGAACTTTGGATGTTTTATGTTACAAAATTTGTAAATCACATACGTTTTACCCATCAAGTTACATACAAACATTATTGTACACCTAACTCTATAATAAGTACTTCCAGCAAACAAAAAAGTGCAGTTCACATAAGTAAAATTTTAAAAATAGCAACTTCAAATTTTGATTATAAATATTTCAAGCAGCAATACAAGTTTTATTTATCTTATTTTGCACCTCGTTTTATCAGTTTTCCGTCATTAGGAGAATATCCCTATTTATATAAATGGTTTTTAAAGAAAGCTATATCGAACCACTTTTACTATTATACATTTATCTTATGTATTACAAGAATTTTATCTATACCACATAAAGGAAAAACAATGATATTAAATTTAATAAAATCACATACATTATAAATCATAGCATTATGAATAAAATTAAAATTTGCGTAATTGGTCTTGGCTATGTAGGATTGCCATTAGCCCGTCTTTTTTCAACAAAATATGAAACGATTGGTTTTGATAAGAATCAATCTCGTGTCGATTCTATTAATGGTGGACATGATGCCACTCTCGAAGTTAGTGATGAACTATTACAAGATGCTTTGAAAGCTGGTTTTCATTGTACTACCAATATAGAAGAAATCAGAGATTGTAATTTTTATGTTGTAGCAGTACCAACACCAGTAGATAAAGATAATCACCCTGATTTAAAACCATTATGGGGTGCTAGTGAAACAGTAGGTAAAGTTGTATCAAAGGGAGATATCGTGGTTTATGAATCTACTGTCTATCCTGGAGTCACTGAAGAAGAGTGTTTGCCTGTCGTTGAACGTGTTTCTGGCCTAAAATTTAACATCGACTTTTTTGCCGGTTATTCTCCAGAGCGTATAAATCCAGGCGACAAACTACACACTGTTGAAAAAATTAAAAAAGTAACATCTGGTTCTACTCCAGAAGTAGCAGACATTATTGATAAAGTATATAATTCTGTGCTGATCAACGGTACTCATAAAGCACCTTCTATCCGTGTAGCAGAGGCCTCCAAAATTATTGAGAACTCACAGCGTGATGTAAATATTGCTTTTATGAACGAATTAGCAAAAATATTCAATGCAATGGGAATCGATACAAACGATGTCATTGAGGCCGCTGCTAGTAAATGGAATTTTATTAAGTTAAAACCCGGATTAGTTGGAGGCCATTGCATATCTGTTGACCCTTATTACCTAATTCAAAAGGCACAAGTGTACGGTGTCCTCCCACGTATTATGTTTGCGGCTCGTAGACTAAATGATGGAATGGGAGATTATGTAGCTAACCAAACCATTAAACTAATGAACAAAAAAGGAATTTTAGTAAAAGATGCTACCATTTTAATTTTAGGTGTAACATTTAAAGAAAATTGTCCTGATACCCGCAACACTAAAATAATTGATATTTATCATACATTATCAGAATACACTCAAAACATAACAATATACGACCCTTGGGCGGACGCTAATCATGTGCAACATGAATATGGTATTCAGATTGTCAATTCTTCTATTGAAGCACTTAAAGGTAAATTTGATGCAGTTATTCTTGGAGTTGCCCATAATCAATTTATGGATATTGATATTCGAACATTTTTAAACGATGAGAAAACAGGTGTAGTTTATGACGTAAAAGGTGTCCTAGATCGACAACAAATAGACGGAAGATTATAATGAAAAAAGTATCTATTCTTATACCTTGTTATAATTCAGAAAAATGGGTTGGCGAAACACTCGATTGTTGTCTTCGCCAAACCTATTCAAATATAGAGGTTATTCTTGTTGATGATGGAAGCACAGATAAATCATTAACAATTGCTCGTGAATATGAAAAGAGAGATGAGCGTATTCACGTTTTCAGTCAGCCAAATTCTGGAGGATGCAGAGCACGAAATTTAGCATTTGAAAAAAGTACGGGATATTATATAAAATATTTGGATGCTGACGATCTAATGTCTGATGATATGATAGAAAAACAAGTTAAACGATTAGAAGAAAATAATGATTCTTTATGTGTAGCAACATGTGCATGGCAAGAATTTTGGGGAACTACAAATGTTAATTTCCGTAAACGATTTATCTATAAAGATTATAATGATCCTATCGAATTGCTAACAGACCTTTGGACTAAATGTGAAATGTTTGCTGTAACATGCTATCTTGTTCCTCGCCAACTGGTTTCATTAGTAGGGGCATGGGACGAACGACTTACCAAAAATCAAGATGGAGAATTTTTCTGTCGGATATTAAGCAAAGCTTCAAAAGTTCTATTTTGTGAATCTCCTTTATTTTACTATAGAAGAGGACATGCTTCTGTTAGTACGCAAAACCGACTATCACCTGCTAAAATGCAATCAGCTCTAGATTCTCGCATTAGTTATGAAAAAACAATATTACCTATCAGAGATACTCCTATAGTCAGACAAGGTCTAGCACTTAACTATTCTATTGTTATGATTAATTCACCAATAAATTCCAAATGGTTTAACGAAGCTCAAAAACGGATTTATGAATTAGGAGAAAAACCTACACATCCTACAGCAAAAGGAATACAGAAAAGAATCATTTCCTTTATTGGATTAACCAAATATCTTCAAATCAAAGAACTATTGAAAAAGCATTAAATAAACAATAAAAAAAACAATATGCTATTCAACGATTTAAAGTTCACATATTTTTTTATTCCAGTCCTAATTATATTCTATTTATTGAATATATCCCCCCAAAAATGGGTAAAGAATACATTTTTATTAGCAGCAAGTTACTTGTTTTATGGATTATTTGAAACTAAATTCTTGTTTGTTCTTGCATACATAACAATTATAAACTATGGCACAATCTATTTGTTATTCAAAAAAAAGAACAAACAAATTTTAACTACCGGAATAATACTATCATTGTTACCATTAGTGTTTTTCAAATACACTTATTTTCTATTGAATGATGTTCTAGGAATTGAGGGGGAGATATTTGGAAAAATTGCCTTACCAGTTGGTATTTCATTCTTTACATTTCAAGCACTGAGTTATACTATTGACGTTTACAGACAAAAAGAAAATGTTATGCCAACACTTCTTGACTTTTCTCTTTTTACAGCATTTTTTCCAACTATACTAAGTGGTCCCATAGAACGCGCTCGTACTTTAATGCCTCAGATAAAAAGCATACAGCATTTCAATGTAAATCTTATACTTAATGGTATACAATTATTTGCATGGGGATTAGTACAAAAAATTGTTGTAGCAGATAGGATATCAGAATATGTAAATTATGTCTATGCACATCCAGAGAGTTATGGTACAACGACTATACTTTTAACGTTATTTCTATACAGTGTCCAAATATATTGTGACTTTGCCGGCTACAGCAATATGGCAATAGGGATAGGACGAATGTTAGGTTTTAATATTTGTACGAATTTTAATTTTCCCTATTTATCTACTTCCATACGTGATTTTTGGAAAAAATGGCATATATCACTGACATCATGGCTAACTGAATATGTTTATTTTTCATTAGGTGGTAATAGAGTCAAAGAATGGCGTTGGATGCTTAACATACTTATCGTATTCCTTGTCAGTGGTATTTGGCATGGAGCTGCATGGACTTTTGTTATATGGGGAGCTATACATGGTATTTACCAAATTATTGAACATTATATAATTGGCAGAAAAAAATTCAACAGTAATTGGGTTAAATTGATAGCTAGCATTATTCTATTCTGTATTGTATCATTTGCTTGGGTATTTTTCCGAGCAAATAGCATAGAACAAGCGTGGCTTATATTATCTTCACTAGGGAATTTAAATATACCTTTATTTACTATGTTTGCGACTCAATTCTATTTAATGTTAATTATCTTATTTGTATGGTTCATAATTGAACTAACAATATATAAACGCATAGTGAAAATTACCGAATTCAAAGATAATCCTTTTACTTGGACTAACTTAGTATTTATGTCTTTGGCGGTATTTATGATTTGTTTATTGGGAACAAGTGGAGCATCATTTGTCTATTTTCAGTTTTAATTATGAAAAATATTTATAAACTATCAATAACATTATTGTTTTTCTTTGCCTTAGATTCTATTGGAAATCAAATTCTTAAGCATGGCCTGGACCAAGGTATGGGGCTAAATGAACATAGCAAAATTCTAATTGTAGGACATTCTCATCTAATGATGGGATTAGATAGACGTACATTAGAAGATAGACTTAACTGCAAAGTAACAAAGCATACTCGTAGTGGAGTGGGTATGACAGAACGTAAACTAATGACCCAAATGTTTCTTAATTCTCCATACTCGGATTCTTTAAAGATTGCTGTTATTGGAGTTGATCCTTTTTCCTTTAACGAAAAAGGGCTTAGCGAAAATAGCTACACATTATTTTATCCTTGGATGGATGATAAATATGTAGATAAGTATATTAAAGAACACACAGATCCTGTTACTTATTATGCACATAAATCATTTCGCTTATCAAGATATAATGATGATTTAATAAAACAATCTATAAGAGGTTGGAAAAATGATGATCGCAACTATAAAACATCTATTTTCACAGACTCTCTGTTTGAAGCTAACAAATCCAAATGGGCACGACCAATATTATTCAATAAACATTTAATGGAGGAACTAGAACAGACAATAAATATTTGTACAATAAGAGGTATTCATGTTATTCTACTTCAAACACCTGTACTAAAGCTACTAACAGACATATATCAAAATGATTATAAAAAACTACTTGATTATTACCAATCTTTAGATAAGTCCTCAAAATACGTACACTTCATTAACTACAGTCCTTATTATGATGAAAACTATAATATATTCTTTGATCCTATTCATTTAAATATTGACGGTCAACAAGAAATAACAGATAGATTTATTAAAGATATATCATATTTAGTAAAATAGGATGATACAAATAAAAAAGATATTTAAAATGTATCCTACTTCTATTTGGATATTAACACTGATTGAATTTATATTTATATCAAGAAAAACGATATTCAATGTATCACGTGAAGTAGGCGACTATTCTGCAACAGTTGACTCTAGTACGTCATTAGCAATGTTAGGTATAATATGTTCTTTAATATACATTGCAAAATACTCAACGTTTATAAAACATATCAATAAAATGATGGCTGCATTAATAATGGTATATATAGTAGCCACATTTAGTTTCTTATGGGCAGGAAATACGTTTACCATTTTATTTAAAGCAATAGAAGTTCTCACCAATATCTATATTACTGGTATAATTTTAATACTACTTTTTCAATTATGCAACATTAAGCAAATTGTATATTATATCATTCTATTTTGTTTAATAGCCACTTATTCAGAAGTATTGGCAGATATGGTAAGAAAAGGGTTCGGATTTCACCATACGAACGCATATTCTTATTCTGCAATGGTAGCATTTTTACTATGCATAGGCTCCATTAGATTTGGTTTATTCAAATTTTCTGAACTAAAAGTTTCCACTATATTATCGTTTATTGCATGGATAGGAGGTACAAGTACAGCATCCTATATAGCCTGCCTAGCAGGATTGATTCTATTATATTCTTCAAATAAATACGGGTTTAATATCCCTAATGCAATATTTGTGATTGTTCTGTGTATGCTATTATATATTTTTGCTGGCGATATTGTATATTCATTCATCAAAGCAGGACATAGTGATGCTGAAATGCAAAGTGGTACAGGCCGTAATATTATTTGGGAGGCATCATTCATGTCGTTTCAAGATAATCCAATTTTAGGTTCAGGATTTGTAATTGGAGAGAGAGAATTGGGACCTAAATATGGATTTGATTTTCATCAACTCTCTGCACACAACTCATTTCTGTCAGTTTTAGTTAACACAGGATTAATAGGTTTTTTCTTTTTCATACGACTTCTTTACAAATGGGGAATTATTTTATTTCAAAATTCACGTAGAAATGTACTATCGACTATTTTATTTCCAATATACATAAGTATTGTAATTAATAGTGCAGCTTGTCCTTCCATTGGCTCTGATTGGGGGCCGATTTCATCTTGTGTTTACTTAATCATTGGATTTTCATTTACACTTCCTAAAACAAGAGTTCGTGTCCGAAAAAACTAAATAAATATCCAAATAGCATTCTTTAATCAAAAACAAGATTTCAACCATTTATAATTTCATTATGCGAGTACTATATTGTAACCCTATATTCTTTGAGTATAGGCTTCCTTTTTATCAAGAACTTGTTCGCTTGTTTCACAATGAATTTTATATACTTTATTCTCCTACACGCTACAAAATGTGTAAAAAAGAAGAATTTTGTAAACAAATTAAGTGTAAATTAGGAAAAAATGCGATACCATTAGTAAATGAGCACATATTTGACACTTACTCTAAACAATGGGATGAAATGCCTAATATAGAAAAAGGTAAACGAATTCCTTTTACGCGTGGATTAATGCGTACCATTTCCAAAATAAAGCCAGACATATTAATTACAGAAGGATATTTTCAATGGACTCCTTTAGTATTATTGTATGGTATTCTCCATCATATCCCTGTATATATGGGATATGAACGAACTTTATATACGGAGCGAAACGCAGGGAAAATAAAAACTCTACAGCGTAAATTCTTCAACAAAAAAATTGCTGGTTTTTTAGTTAATGGACAAGAAACGAAACATTATCTCGAATCACTTGGTGTATCTCCACAAAAAATACATATAGGTGGAATGAGTGCAGACTCCGATTTTTTAAAACAAAGAATAAAATCAATAACATCAAGTGAAAAACAAAATTTAAAATCAGTTTTTAACATCAAGCCCACAGGATTGTTATTTATGTTTTCTGGTAGAATATCAGAAGCAAAAGGTGTCGGTTACCTATTAGAAGCTTGGAAAAAACATATTAAAAATCACCCTAAAGATATTATAATATTAATTGGCTATGGAGACAAGTTTGATTATTACAAAGAAAAATACAAAAACGAAGCATCCATACATCTATTAGGAATGATAAAATATACTGAAATTTACAAATATTATGCTATAGCAGATGTTTTTATTTTGCCCACTTTACAAGATAATTGGAGTCTTGTTATACCTGAAGCAATGGCATGTGGACTACCTGTAGCAACATCCATCTACAATGGTTGCCATACAGAACTTGTTCACAAAGGAAAAAATGGTATTACATTCGATACTTACAAAGAGGAAACATTAATTGACGCACTAGATTATTTTCATCATCAAGACTTAAAACTAATGGGACAAAATTCCATTGAATTAGAAAAAATGTTTAATACAGAAAATTGTGCTCAACGTGTATTTAAAGCTCTAACTCAATATTAATCATAAGATGAAAGTTACTATAATTACTGTATGTTTTAATGCATTCGAAGATTTAAAAAAAACACTTAATTCTGTATTGAATCAAACTTATACGGATTATGAGTATATAGTCATAGACGGAGGAAGCTATGACAGAACATTAGAACTATTAAAACGATATAAATCTCTATTTACCTCTGCAGGAAAGTCCTTTCACTTTGTATCTGAAAAAGATAACGGTACATATGATGCTATGAACAAAGGAGCACGAATGGCGCAAGGAGAATGGATTAATTATATGAATGCAGGAGATAGTTTCTATGCAACTACAACTTTACAAGAATTCTTCTCTCATAGAATAGCTAATAATATCGGTGTTGTCTATGGAGATACATTACAAATTTTTGATTTTGGAAGTGGTATAGCAAAAGCATCAGATTATATAAAAGATAATCCTACAATGCCATTCTGTCACCAATCTTGTTTTGTTAGAACTAAAATTATGCAACAATATTTATTCGACTTGACTTATCGGATTGTAGCAGACCATGATCTTTTCTTTCGACTATCAGAAAATCACGTTGAATTTCAATATTTGCCCATTGTAGTGGCACGATACAATGGGCAATATGGATTATCGGCTACAAATCCTTTAAAATTAAGATTAGAAAGATTGAAAATTCATCATGTTACTAAAAAATGGTATTACCCTATTGCTCTTATATGGACGTATCTACGATATGGCTGGATTCAAACATTTAAAAACCATATGCCACGTTGGATGACAGACGCATGGATGAAATATAAAAGAAGAAAATTCATTAAATGAATAAATATTGAATTATATTTATAAGAAAGATAATTTAAATATGATGGACTTATCTATAATTATACCAGTTTATAATGCAATTCCATTATTGAATCGTTGTTTAGACTCAATCTCCAAACAAGCTACGCAATATACCTATGAGATTATATTAGTAGATGATGGTAGTACTGACAATTCTGTAGAGGTAATAAAGACTCGTAAAGAACAGAATTTAATCTTACTACAACAACAGAATGAAGGTCCTTCTGCTGCACGTAATAATGGTATTAAAGTTGCGCAAGGTCGTTATTGTGCTTATTTGGATGCAGACGATTATTGGGAACAAGGTTTTATTGAAAAAACAATTACATTTTTAGATAAAAACCCTGGGTGCGCAGCTGTTAATGTAGCCCAACGTCACCTTACTGTATCTGGCTCTTTCGAGGTACCTATCTGCTATAAGGAATATAAAAAACCATTCATTTTGGATGACTTCTTTACTTTCTGGGCTGAATATATGCATGTATGCACAGGCAGTATAGTAATCCGTAAGGAAGTAATTGATGCCATTGGAGGACAACGTCGTGACCTTCGTATTACAGAAGATTTGGAATTCTGGGCAATGGTTTCGACTTATGGACGATGGGGATTTATACCTGAAATTCTTTTTGTAAGTGATGGCGGAGAGGTAACCCGTTCGCAAGGATGGCTCCCCAAAATGATGGTTCGCTGGCAAAACGCTCCGGCTATTGCTGATTGGGAAAAACGCATTATCGCACGTCTGCCTGTGGAATTACCTATAGGCTATTTAAAAGCTCGCGGACGTATCTCTCGCAATCTGATTTATTGCCAACTACTTTCCGGTCGTTTAGACCTAAGTAGACAAGAAGCACTAAAATACGGCAAATTCTTCGTTAAAGACCCCATTGGCAAAATGATGAACATAGCTAAATATACCTCCATCTCTTGGTGGCTGCTAGCTAAATTTTTACAATATAGAGAATATCATAGATCATAAAAACAGGGCGTAATATTCCACCAAATGAAACCTTCCATTTTTTTCATTTTACACATGCCTCCACCGGTACATGGTGCCTCAATGGTAGGAAAATACATATACGATAGTGAAGTAATAAATAATGCCTTTAAATGTCATTATCAGAATCTTGCATTAGCAAAAGACTTGAATGACATAGGAAAAGGAGGAATAAGAAAGCTTAAAGACTTCTATAAACAGTTGAATCAAATCAGAAAACAGGTAAAAACGATAAAGCCGCAACTTTGTTATGTAACTCCTAATGCTAAAGGTTGTGCTTTCTATAAAGATTTCTTTGTGATAATGCTTCTGAAATCTATGAAGCAAGATATCATTGTGCATTATCATAACAAAGGTGTAGCAACAAGACAAAACAGATTCTTTGATAACTTGGTATATAGAATATTCTTCAGGGGCTTGAAAGTTATTTTATTATCGGAGAATCTATATCAGGACATCCAAAAATATGTAAACCACAAAGACATTTATATTTGCCCTAACGGAATACCTGTCCACAATAATCTTCCTGCGACTTCTCAAGATGAATTCAACATTCTGTTCTTATCAAATATGATGAAGGAAAAAGGAGTATGGGATTTGTTAGAAGCGTGTACGATATTAAAGAAACAAGGAAAATCTGTAAAATGTCATTTTGTTGGAAAATGGAGTGACATCACAGAAGACGAATTTAACAAAGAGATAAACAAAAGGGGACTTAAAGAAAACGTATTTGCCTATGGAGCTAAATATGGAGATGAGAAAGATAAATTCCTGCAAAAAGCTAATTTATTTGTTTTCCCGACTTATTATAACAACGAATGCTTCCCATTAGTGCTGCTAGAAGCTATGGAGCAGAGCCTCCCATGCATTAGTACAAACGAAGGAGGTATAGCTAGTATCATAGAAGAAGGTAAGACAGGATTTATTGTAAAAAAACAAAATCCACAACAATTGGCCGAAAAGATAGGATTTTTACTTAATAATCCCAAGCTATGCTCTGAAATGGGCAAAGCAGGAAGAGATAAATTCTTGAAGGTATTTACGTTGGAAAGATTTGAAAATAGGATGAAAGAAATATTGGAAGAGTGTGTGGAAAACAAAAATAGAATAAAATGATTGTTTTTAATTGAAAACCATTTAGTTTAGTGGAATTGAAACTCTGGAAAAATTACGTATAATGAAAGAAAACAGATACAAATTACAACATAGATAGAATCAAGGTAAATAATAGCTGATAGAAACTATTTTCAAATGATTTCAAAGAAAGGTCCACACCAATATTTGATAAAGTCATCAATAAAAAATATTGGAATAAAACTTTTAAAAAAGATAAATGAGTAATTACAAAAAAATATTGAGATTTATTTCGAACACAAGAATAAGCTTACGGTAAAGTACGTATTGCAAAATAGAAAAAATCAGTCCCGACTCGGCACGATTCGGTAAGCATCCAAAATTAGCGTATTGACTAACATGGCACTTTCCCATATCTTCGTGCTAAACTTAAAATTCGAAAAATTATGTTTAGCGAAAAAGATTTTGAAAGACTGTGGTTCCTCTACAAGGCTGAGGGTGAACCCTAAGGAGTTTCCATCAACTCGTTCTACATTAGCAACAACATTCCATACACAGCATTCTATGACTGGTTCAAGAAGACACAGAAGAAGGTTGTACCTGTAGAAATGGAAGGTATTCTTGAAGAGTTGATTGAAACCGGCAAAGAACAGTATTTAAAAGTCCAACAAATACTACCTATAAAATAGAGATAATTTATTATTATCTAAATCTAATGAAATATCACCCAATAATTAAGTAGAAAGAATTTAACCATTACATTCAGTAATACCATACCAAACTAACGCGAATATTTCCACAAAAACAGCATCCAAGAAGTAATAAACACATCAAGGGAAAAGATGCTACCGTTATAATCTATGGACTGATGATAGAAAACGGAAGTATATTCTTCAGTTCAAAAATGCTAAATAATCTAGAAGATTTTAATAACTTAGAAACACAATGCAAACACATGTAGTCATTATGGCAGGCGGAATCGGCAGCCGGTTCTGGCCTATGAGCACCCCCGAATACCCCAAACAGTTTATTGATGTGATGGGATGTGGTAAATCGCTGATACAGCTTACCGTAGAGCGTTTTCTTCCGCTCTGCCCGATAGATAATTTCTGGGTGGTAACGAGCGAAAAGTATACAGACATCGTGAAGGCGCAGTTGCCGGAATTAACGGAAAGCCATATTCTGGCTGAACCGGAAGCGCGTAACACGGCGCCTTGCATAGCGTATGCCTGCTGGAAAATCAAGAAGGAGTTTCCGGAGGCAAACATCGTGGTCACACCTTCGGACGCCCTGGTGATAAATACCGCTGAATTCGCACGGTGTATCGCTGCCGCACTCGAAAAGACAGCGGAATCAGCTGCCATCGTGACCTTGGGTATCAAGCCCAGCCGTCCGGAAACGGGTTATGGGTATATTGCGGCCAAAGGTGAGGCTGACAGCAGAGGTATTTACGAAGTGGAGGCTTTCAAGGAAAAGCCAGACAAAGAAACTGCTCTGAAGTATGTAGCTGCCGGAAACTTTTTCTGGAATGCGGGTATATTCGTATGGAACGTGGAAACCATTACCAGGGCCATCCGAATGTATGCACCGCAGATAGCCGGAGTGATGGATGAACTGGAACCTGCCTTATTTACGGATAAGGAACAAGAGGAACTGAAACGTTTCTTCCCTACCTGCGAGAAAATTTCAATTGACTATGCCGTCATGGAAAAGGCGAAAGAAATTGATGTACTGCCGGCGGAATTCGGCTGGAGCGACTTGGGCAGCTGGGGTTCGCTGCACACATTGTTGCCGCAGGATGAGAACGGAAATGCATACGTGGGAAACAACGTGAAGCTATTTGGATGCCGGAACTGCGTGGTACACGTGGCAGACGAGCAGAAAGTGGTGTTAGAAGGACTGGACGGTTACATCGTGGCAGAAAAGAATGGAAAGCTGTTGGTTTGCCGCCTGAATGAAGAACAACGTATCAAAGAATTTTCACAAGCATAAAACAAAAAAACATTATTTGATTGATTCTACCATTATGGAAAGAAAAGTAGCACTAATCACAGGTATTACAGGACAGGACGGATCATTCCTGGCTGAATTTTTATTGGAAAAAGGTTATGACGTACACGGTACTATTCGCCGCTCGTCAGTGGACTTCCGCGAACGTATCGCACATCTGGAAGGCAAACCGAATTTTCACTTGCACTATGCAGATTTGAGTGACTCGATGAGTATTCTGCAAGTGGTAAGCAAGGTACGCCCCACGGAAATTTACAACCTGGCAGCACAAAGCCACGTACAGGTGAGTTTCGACTCTCCGGAATTTACAGCTGATGTAGACGCCACAGGGGTGCTCCGCGTGTTAGAGGCTGTCCGTCTGTGCGGACTGAAAGATACTTGCCGCATCTATCAGGCATCTACTTCGGAACTTTACGGAAAGGTGGAAGAAGTGCCGCAGAATGAAAACACACCGTTCCATCCTTACAGCCCGTATGCAGTGGCCAAACTATACGGTTTCTGGATTGTAAAAGAATATCGTGAGGCTTACAATATGTATTGCTGCTCGGGTATCTTGTTCAACCATGAATCGGAAC